>VOFC01000119.1_pt1 | contig 176000 bp, 288 predicted proteins | sample 5384161 | NCBI WGS metagenome assembly VOFC01 (sample SAMN12384722, study PRJNA508395) | human gut metagenome | isolation source: healthy gut B | host: Homo sapiens | reverse complement strand
AAAAAGTTGCTAAATTAGATATATCTTCTCACAATTCAGATTCTTCTATCAAGTATAATTGGATTGAAATGTTAGCTTATTTAGCTTGTAAAAATGGTGGCAATTTTAAGCAATTTAAGCAAAATGATTTAGATAAATTAACACAAGATTTAAATTCTGGTAAATTAATGAGTGATATAACAAAAAATATGAAATATTATCCTTATTATTATGAAAGTTATTCTGCTATTTTAAGTGGGTTTATTGGAAACTTTTCTGTAGAAGTTTCTAGTGAAAATGGTACTACTTATTTTGAAAATAAGTATGGAATCAAGGCTTTTCTTCCTATAGCTAAAAATTATGATTTCAGCCATTATGATGATTTTGGAGTTTGAATTAAATTAGACATATAACTTGTATTATTTTCTTCTTCAATTTTTATCGTTCTATTTAAAGCACTTATTATTCCAGATGTTACTGTCCTTCTCAATTCATATCCTATTGGATTACCAATTGCAAAAGAAGTATCTCCAATTCTTACTTTATCTGAATCTCCTAAACTTGCGTATTTAAGATTATTAGCCTTTATTTTTATAATTGATAAATCTAAATCTTTATCCGCCCAAACTACATCTCCTTCATAAGTATTTTTGTCTTCTAAAGTTACATAACAATGACTATATTTTTCACCAGTAACATGGCTATTACTTAATATATATCCTGTATTTGTTATAATAATTCCAGTTCCTAATCCTAACTCATCTTCTTTAGCCGTTCCTAAGATTGAATTCCCTGTGGTCTTCAATTTTGAAATTCCTACCACACTTTCTATTTTATCTTCAATAATATCTGCAATATTATCCTGATTTTCGCTTGAGTTATCCACATTTTTTTCATACTCTGTGGAACTTTCAGTCCTAATTGCATTATAATTTGAATATATATCAATATTTCTATACATTGTTAGTACATTATAAATGGTTATAAAAATTAAACACAAAATAAGTACTACTACTGCAATGTTTTTCTTATTTTTATTCTTTTTGTTTGTCATATTTGCACTCACATTCCTTTCCTATAATTATTTCTTAAAGTAGCTTAAAATAATTATTTCCCCAAAATTTTTTTATAAACATTTTTATTTTTTAATTATCTATTATTTAATCCTTTAATATTGGTAAAATTTGAAATATATTCTATTTTTTATTGATTTTTAAATGATTTATTATTATAATATTGTTTATAAATAGTTATGTTTTAAACAAATTCATGTTTTTAAAAACATTATGAAAGGAGATAAATGTTAGTAAAATCTAACATTTTATAATATAATTATGGGTATAGAAATTTCGAATGCTAATATTGAATTAAATAACTCCTCAGATGATAACTATAAAATTCTTGTAGTTGATAATGACATGGATTTTACTGAATCTTTATCTGTTCATTTAAAAAGACTAGGTTACTTACCAACAGTTGTAATTAATCCTTTAGATGCTTTAAATTTATTGGAAAAGGATCATTTTGATATTCTAATACTGAATTTTTATATGAAATCTATGCATGGGGATAAAGTGATTGAAAAAATACGTAAATTTAATAAAGAATTATATATTTTATTATTAACAGATTATAAGGATTTATCTCCTTCAATAGACACCATAAAAAGATTAGACATTCAAGGTTATTGGGAAAAAAATGATAAATTAGACCATTTAATATTATTAATAGAATCTGGTATAAAATATGTTTCACAAATAAGACAAATAAATGAAATGAATAAAAAATTAACAAATACATATAACCAACTTCAACAGTCTTATTTAGATAGTGTCCAGACAATTAGGCATACTGTTGAAGCTAAAGATAGGTATACTATAGGTCATTCAGATAGAGTTTCTGAATATTCTGTTCTTATTGGTAAAAAACTTAATTTACCTGATTCAGACCTTCAAAAATTACGATTAGGCGGATTATTTCATGACGTTGGAAAAATCCGGAGTTCCTGATAATATTTTAAGAAAAAATGAAAAATTAACAGATAGTGAATATGCGGAAATAAAAAAACACACAACAATTGGTGCTCATATTCTTTCGACATCCAAAATGTTTCAAGATATTATTCCAATTGTAGAGCATCATCATGAAAAATTTGATGGTACTGGATATCCAGATAACCTCAAAGGTGATGAAATCCCCTACCTTGCTAGAGTTACTGCTGTCGCAGATTGTTTTGATGCAATGACTTCGAAAAGAATTTATCGTGATTCTCTATCTTTAGATTTTGTAAAAAACGAAATAAAAAAAATAAGTGGAACACAATTAGATCCTAATATTTCAAATGCCTTTTTAGATTTATTAGAAAATGATTATGACTCTATTTCTGAAATACAAAATAAATATAAATTCTGAAAATTAATCAAGAATTTTACGCATTCTAATATACGTAAAAATTCTTGATTCTTTTATTTATATTTTATAAATTATTAAACTTTCATAGTAAGTCCTACTTTGTGCCTATTTTGATCAATTGAAATAACTTTAACCTTTACATTATCCCCTACAGAAACTAAATCTGATGGATTCTTTATATATTTATCACTCATTTCTGAAATATGTACTAATCCATCATATTTCACACCTATATCTACAAAAGCTCCAAAATCTATTACATTTCTAACAGTTCCATTCAAAATCATTCCTTCTTTTAAGTCTTCAAATTTAAGTACGTCACTTCTAAAAATAGGTTTTGGCGTTTCATCTCTTGGATCTCTACCAGGTTTTGAAAGTTCTTCAATTATATCTTTTAATGTAATTTCTCCTATTTCAAGCTCTTTTGCCTTTTCTTCTATATTTACATACTTTAGTTTTTCTCTTATTTCTAATAATTTATCTTTGTCCTTTAAATCTTGTTTCTCAAATCCAACACTTTTTAATAATTTTTCAGTTGCCTCATAGCTTTCCGGATGAACTGCTGTTATTTCCAGTGGATTGTCCCCGTCTATTATCCTTAAAAATCCAGCACATTGTTCAAATGCAACTTTTCCAAGTTTTGGAACCTTTAATAATTGTTTTCTATTTTTTAGTTTTCCGTTTTCGTCTCTGTATTTTACGATATTTTTAGCTATTGATGAATTTATTCCTGATACATAAGATAAAAGTGATGGTGTTGCAGTATTTACATCTACTCCAACTTTGTTTACACTATCTTCAACAACACCTAAGGCTTTCAGATAATTTTTTTTGATTTACATCATGTTGATATTGACCAACACCTATTGCTTTTGGATCTATTTTTACAAGCTCTGCAAGTGGATCTTGAAGTCTTCTTGCAATTGAAATTGCACCTCTTATTGAAACATTTATATCAGGGTATTCTTCAGTAGCTAGCTTTGAAGCTGAGTATACTGATGCCCCTGCTTCACTTACAATTACATATTGAACAGTTCTCTTTGCCTCTTTTATCATATTTGAAACAAACATCTCTGACTCTCTTGATGCTGTTCCATTTCCAATGGCAATCATATCAACTTTATCTTTTTCAATTAATTTTAGAAGTTCTTTTTTAGCTCCTTCTGTATCATTTTGTGGTTCTGTTGGGTATACTGTTGTATAATCCATTACTTTTCCTGTTTCATCAATTACTGCAATTTTACAACCTGTTCTGTATGCTGGATCAAATCCCATTACATTTTTTCCTTTTATAGGTGCTCCTAATAATAATTGCTTTGCATTTTTTCCAAATACTTTTATTGCTTTTTCTTCCGCTTTTTCCGTAAGATCTGACCTAATTTCTCTATCTATTGATGGTTCTATTAATCTTTCAAAACTATCTAAAATTGTTGATTTTAACATCTCTGTAAATTGTGTTTGTTCTTTTATTATATCTTTTTCAATTATATTTAATATCTTTTCTTCGTTTTTCTCAATTTTGACTTTTAAAAATTCTTCTTTTTCTCCTCTATTTATTGCTAATATTCTGTGACTTGGTATCTTTGATACAACTTCTCTATAATCATAATACATTTCATAGTTCGACTTCTCGTCTTTTGTAGCCTTTGTTACTATTAATCCTTCCCTATAACAGATTTTTTTTATTTTCTTTCTATACTCTGCATTATCAGAAATTATTTCAGCAATTATATCTAATGCGCCTTGAATAGCATCTTCTGCACTTGCCACAACTTTATCCTTATTTTTCTTGTCTTCTTCTGACAAATTATCAATATTTATGTATTCTTTTGCAATTTCATTTATAGGTCTTTTTTCCTGTTGTATTAAAATTATTTGTGCTAAAGGTTCCAACCCCTTAGACTTTGCAACTGTTGCTCTTGTTTTTTTCTTTTCTGTTTATATGGTCTATAAATATCTTCTACTTCTGATAAAATCGTAGCATTTTGAATAGCTTTTGAAATTTCTTCTGTTAATTTTCCTTGCTCTGTTATAGATTTTATTACTTCTTCTTTTCTTTTTTCTAAATTTCTTAAATAATCTAGTCTTTCTCCTAATATTCTTAATTGTTCATCTGAAAGTCCTCCTGTCACTTCTTTTCTGTATCTAGCAATGAACGGTATAGTATTTCCTTCATCTATTAAGTTTATAGCACTCTCAACTTGATTATTTTTTACTTGTAATTCTTCTGCAATTATATTTGCTATTGTTTTCATTTTTTCCTTCTTTCTAAAAAATTGTTCTAGTTAACAAATTTCTTTATTAAGCATCCTAAAACAACAATTTGTATTTTTTTGTCGAAAATTAATTGACTTATATTTTAAAATAATATATCATAAATATAATAAAAAAGAAAGGGGGAATTTTTATGAATTCATCAGATTTTAGAAAAGAGGCTAGAAACCAATTAAATGGAAAATGGAAAAATGTTGTATTAATTACATTGGCATATTTTATTATTAACTTTGTATTAAATCTCATTCAAGAAAATATTCCAGAAAATTCTTTTCTTTATTTTATTTTCTCGGTTATTATGCTTGTTATTGATATACCACTTGCATTTGGTTTTACTAAAGCTTTATTAGATACTTATAATGAAAAAGAAACTTCATCATTTAGTTTTGTATCACTTGCATTTTCTAATTTTTCAAGATCATGGAAAATTGCTTTAAAAGTTTTCTTAAAATTATTGCTTCCTGTTATAATATGTGTAATTTCGATAGTTTTAATAATTATTGGTGCTGGTTCTTCTATAGTTACAGGGTTATCTTTAGGAACATTCTCTGCAGGATCACTTGTACTAATATTAATTGGATTTATTTTATATTTAGCTTCTTTTATATGGTTAATAATGAAGTCATATTATTATTCATTAGCCCAAATTATTGCAGCTGATGATGAAAGTTTAAATCCAACTGAATCTGTAGAAAAAAAGCTATAATTTAATGAAAGGTAATCGTGGAAAATTATTCATTTTACAATTATCATTTATAGGTTGGGCAATATTAAGTATATTTACATTAGGAATAGGATATTTATGGTTAGTTCCTTATATTCAATTTGCAGAAATAGCATTTTATAAATATTTTTTAGATAAAAATGATACTAAAAAAGAAAATAACACAGAACCTACTGATAATAATCCAATTCAAAATCAATAAATAAAAAAAGTAAATCGAAATAAATTCGATTTACTTTTTTCTTTTATTCATTTTATATTATAAAATCTCTTATTCTATACCTAAATATTCATTATAAGAAATTCCCTATCAATCAATTTTCCATCATTTTTCATATCTATTATTCTATTAGCAACAGTTTGAGTTAATTGGTGATCATGTGATGTAAAAAATTATATTGCCTGTAAATTTAGTCATTGCATCGTTTAAGGATGTTATACTTTCCATATCCAAATGGTTTGTTGGTTCGTCAAAAATCAAGAAATTTGCTCCTGAAAGCATCATTTTTGAAAGTACACATCTAACTTTTTCTCCTCCTGAGATTACATTCGCCTTTTTTAATGCTTCTTCACCTGAAAATAACATTCTTCCTAAAAAACTCCTTACATATGTTTCATCTGGATCTTTTGAATATTTTCTAAGCCAATCTGTTATACTTTCATCTGTTTCAAATAAATATCCATTATCTTTAGGAAAATATGTATGTGAAATTGTAGTTCCCCAAACAATTTCTCCTTCATCAGGCTCAATTTCTCCTTCTATTATTTGGAATAAAGTGGTCTTTGCAAGCTCATTATCTGCTAAAAACGCAATTTTATCTCCTGGTTTAACTGTAAATGATATATTATTTAGAAGTTTTTCACCATTTATTGTTTTAGAGATATTTTTAATCTGCAAAATTTCTTTACCAGGTTCTCTATCAGGTTTAAAATCTACATATGGATATCTTCTATTTGAAGGTCTTATTTCTTCTAATTGAATTTTTTCTAAAGTTTTCTTTCTTGAAGTAGCTTGTTTTGATTTTGATGCATTTGCACTAAATCTTGCAATAAAATCTTGCAATTCTTTAATCTTTTCTTCTTTCTTCTTATTTTGTTCTTTTGCCTGTTTCATTGCTAATCTACTTGATTCATACCAAAAATCATAATTTCCTGGATAAACTGTTATTTTATCCAAAATCAACATCTGCTATGTGAGTACATACTTTATTTAAAAAATATCTATCATGGGATACTACAATTACTGTATCTTCAAAATTAATTAAAAATTCCTGTAACCAGTTTATACTTTTTAAATCAAGTCATTTGTTGGTTCATCTAATAATAGAATATCCGGATTTCCAAATAATGCTTGTGCTAATAATACCTTTTACTTTTTCTCTTTGCTTCAAGTTCACTCATTAACTTATAATGATTTTCTGGAATAATTCCTAAATCATTTAACAACATTGCTGCATCTGATTCTGCATTCCATCCGTCTAATTCCGCAAATCTTTCTTCTAATTTTGCAGCTTTCATTCCATCTTCTTCATTAAAATCTGGTTTTGCGTATATTGCTTCTTTTTTTCTTTCATGATATCATACAACTCTTTGTTTCCCATTATTACTGTATCCATTACAGTATATTCTTCAAATGCAAAGTGGTCTTGTTTTAAGATTGATAGTCTTTCTCCTTTTTCTAGTGTTACATCTCCTTTACTAGGAATTTTATCCAATTATCTTTCTTTTATTGGACCATTATACCTTATTTTTCCTGTTGTTTCAAGTAAAAAAATAATAACCACCCGTAAAACGGGTGGTTTTAACATGCCCTATAAGGGCATATAACATTGCAGCACTCAAGGTGCTGGCTTTTCACCGTTCAAGCCTTAACGCATTTACTACTGTAGCAAACCCTTAAAAGGGTTATAGCTTTCCCTCTTTGTTAATTTATCTTCTAGTACATCTTCCTTTTTCTTGGTCTCTTATATATTTTCTAATTGTTGCTTCATTTAATCCGACTGTACTGACATAATAGCCTGTTGCCCAAAAGTTACAATTTCCGTATTTGTATCTTAAATTTGCATGATCTTTGAATATCATCATTGAGCTTTTTCCTTTCAAATATCCCATGAAACTTGATATATTCATTTTCGGTGGTATTGATAATAGTAAATGCACATGATCTGGCATCAAATGTCCCTCTACTATTTCTACTCCTTTCCATCTGCACAAATCTTGAATATACCCCCTTATATCTGTTCTCAATTTATTATATATTACTTTTCTTCTGTATTTTGGTATAAATATTATATGATATTTGCAATTCCACTTTGTATGTGATAAAGTATTGCTCATAGATATCACTCCTTTCTGATATTTTGTTGGCTTGAACACCTAACATTATATCATGGTTTGATATCTTTTTCTGTAAGTCTTTAAAACAACACCAGCATAGCTGGCGGTTTTTTGTTTCGCTTTGTGGCTCAACACGCTAAAGCGAATAATAACCACCCGTAAAACGGGTGGTTTTAACATGCCCTATAAGGGCATATAACATTGCAGCACCTCAAGGTGCTGGCTTTTCACTCCGTTCAAGCCTTAACGCATTTACTACTGTAGCAAACCCTTAAAAGGGTTATAGCTTTCCCTCTTTGTTAATTTATCTTCTAGTACATCTTCCTTTTCTTGGTCTCTTATATATTTTCTAATTGTTGCTTCATTTAATCCGACTGTACTGACATAATAGCCTGTTGCCCAAAAGTTAAAATTTCCGTATTTGTATCTTAAATTTGCATGATCTTTGAATATCATCATTGAGCTTTTTCCTTTCAAATATCCCATGAAACTTGATATATTCATTTTCGGTGGTATTGATAATAGTAAATGCACATGATCTGGCATCAAATGTCCCTCTACTATTTCTACTCCTTTCCATCTGCACAAATCTTGAATATACCCCCTTATATCTGTTCTCAATTTATTATATATTACTTTTCTTCTGTATTTTGGTATAAATATTATATGATATTTGCAATTCCACTTTGTATGTGATAAAGTATTGCTCATAGATATCACTCCTTTCTGATATTTTGTTGGCTTGAACACCTAACATTATATCATGGTTTGATATCTTTTTCTGTAAGTCTTTAAAACAACACCAGCATAGCTGGCGGTTTTTTGTTTCGCTTTGTGGCTCAACACGCTAAAGCGAATTAAAATCCTTGGCTAATCCAAGGATTTCTATTTAATCATCAAATAATAATTTTATTCCCCATAATCCAGAAATTCCAACTAATGCATATATAATTCTTGAAATTACTGTCATATCTCCAAAAATAGTACTAACTAAATTAAAATTAAAGAAACCTATTAATCCCCAATTGATAGCACCTATTATAATTAGCACTAATACAATCTTGTCCACAACTTTCATTTTTACAACCATTCCTTTCTTTCAAAGTACAAAATTTGATTTAAAATATTGTATTTTACAATTATATTCAAACTTATCCTCCTAAACTCTCGTGTTTTTTATTTTATTATGCACTTATTTTTTAGTTTTATTCAAAATAATTGAAAAAAAAAAAATTTTTTTATGTTACATTTTAATTATAAATTTTTTGTAATAATGGGGGATTAATTATGAAAAAAATGAAAAAAATTTGAAACACGAATCAAAACATAGTCAAACGTCTAAAAATATTAAAAATCTTTCTAAAAAAAGTTTTATGTATTATAGTTTTAATCGTTTTACTATTTTTTTAATTATCTTTTTAAAGATAATTTTGTAAATTTATTTAATTCTATATTTAATACAGAAATACCTACTTCATCAACAACTTCTATTGACTCTAAATCAAATAATATTACAGATGTTAGTTCATCTATTGAACCAATAACATTTACTTTTACTGCTCTTGGAGATACTTTATGTCATAATACTCAATATTGGGATGCATATAATAAGCAAACAGGAATCTACGATTTTTCTTATGTATATGATGATATTCGATCTTATACCGAAGCTTCAGATATTACTATCTCTAGTTTAGAAACTACTTTTTGCCGGAGAAGATAGAGGATACAGCAATTATCCAACTTTTAATACTCCTGATAGATTAGCAACTGCATTAAAAGGTATTGGAATTGATATTATTTCAACTGCAGGGAATCATGCTTTAGACTACGGATATTCAGGTCTTTGTAGGTCAATTGATGTTTTGAATAATGCTGGTCTTTCTCATTTAGGTACTTATAAATCTGCTGAAGAACAAGAACAAATTTTAATAAAAGATGTTAAAGGTGTTAAAATTGCTTTTATTAATTATACATACGGTACAAATGGTATACCTGTACCTTCTGGAAAAAAGAATATTGTGTTAATTTAATAGATAAAGAACTTATAAAAAAACAAATAGCTCAGGCTAAAGAAGCTAAAGTAGATATTATTGTTGCTTGCATGCATTGGGGCACTGAATATAGGACTACTGCTAATTCTGAACAAAAAAGAACTTGCGGATTTTCTTTTTTAAAAATGGAGTTGATGTAATTATTGGAAATCATCCTCATGTCTTAGAACCTATGGAAAAAAAAGAACTGTGACTTTAGATGATGGTACTATTAAAGATTGCTTTGTTGTTTATGCTTTAGGTAATTTCACAGCTGACCAAAGAGAAGAAATTACTAGAGATTCTGCTATTTTAAATTTGACTATTACAAAAAATTCTGATGGTAAGATTTCTATTGATAAAGTCAATTATGTGCCTATTTATATGTATAAAAATAAAAATATTTCTACTAAAAAAAATTTAAAATTTTAGATATTGAAAAAACTATTTCTGAATATGAATCTGGTCAAGATACTTCTATTGGTTCTTCTGTTTATAATAACTTAAAAATTCAATTACAAAAAATAAGAAGTATTCTTGGTAATGAAATAAATTAGCTTAATTTCAGTTTTTTAAATTTAAAAGCATAATATATATTTTTTATATACTATGCTTTATTTTATTATTTTTATTTTTTACATATCTAGTCTAACATATCTTTCTTTTTTTAGCCACCATGTTACTACTAATGTTAATATAACTGAAAGCAATATCATTATTGGAAATCCAAATTTGTTATTTTGAAATGGAAGATTTACGTTCATTCCCCAGAAACTTGATATCATTGTTGGTACCGCTAATACAATTGTTATTGATGTTAAAAATTTCATTACTCCATTTAAGTTATTTGATATTATTGAAGCATATGTGTCCATTGTTCCATTTAAAATATCACTATAAATTTTCGCCATTTCTATTGCCTGTCTATTTTCTGTAATTGCATCTTCTAGTATATCTTCATCTTCCTCATATAATTTTATTATCTTACCCCTCATTGTTTTTTCCATTACTACTTCATTTGATTTTAATGATGTTGTAAAATATACTAAACTCTTTTCTAAACTTAATAATTTTAATAATTCTTTATTTTGCATTGAATTTTTTAATATATATTCTGCAATTTCTGTTTCTTTGTTTATTGATTTTAAATAAGTTAAGTAATAGGATGAATTTAAATATAACATTTGAAAAATTAATTTTGATTTTTTATATGTTTGAAAATTTTTTATTTTTCTTCTTCCCAAAATCTTCTATAATTTTGTTTTTCCTTAATGAAACTGTTATAAAAAAGTCGTCTCTTACCACTATCATTCCTAATGGCATTGTTGTATATACATCATTTTCTTCATTTTTTTCTATTATTGGGACATCTACAACAAATAGTGTTGTGCTATCATCTTCTTCTGTATCGATTCTTGCTTTTTCTTCAAAGTCTAAGGCATCTCTTATAAAACCATCTTGAATATTAATGCTTTCACATACTTTTTTTATCTCTGACTCGGATGGGTTTACTAAACTTATCCAACTTCCTTTTTTAAATTCTTTTATTTCTTCTATTTTATTTGTTTCTATATCTGTATTATAAATCTTTAACATTATTACCCACCCCTTTTTTATTACATATTATATTTTAACTTTTAATTTTTATATTGTCAATAAATTTAGCAAATTTTGTTTACATAAATTAATAAATTTTATTCTTGACATTTTGTTTTTTTAGTACTATAATATTTTTATCTTATGCATCATTAGCTCAGCTGGTAGAGCAGCAGACTCTTAATCTGAAGGTCCTCGGTTCGAAACCGAGATGATGCACCAAAATAATACCTTAAGGTATTATTTTTTTTTATAAATTTGATTATAGAACTCCATATGATCCCAAATTTAATAGATTTATATAAAAAAATAAAAAATTTTAATTGGAAATAATGAAGCTATTGTTATTTCAGATTTAATGAAATTTAAGGATTTTTATGCTATATACGCTGACATTACTAAAAATACTGATAATAAAATATTATGTGCAACTTATAAAATACATTATATGGTAGCTTTAATAATAAGAGATAAAAAAATTATTAGAAATACTGTCTAACAACCGATGAAAGAAAAGCTATATATTGTCATGAGCTGGGGCATTGTTTCAGTTTTAATCAGCAAATAGATAGTGTCAATAGTGAAAAGAAATATTGTAGATGAGATTGATAGTGATACTTTTTGCGGTTCAACAATGTGATATTTCTCCATATGTCCTAGAAAGTGCTTTGGCAAAAATCTATGAATATGAAATTAAAAATATAAATAACAAAAAAGAAATAACTCAAGAAAGATTAAATAAATATTTAGGAGAAATGAAATTGCGAAAGGCAAATGTACTTAAATTAATAAGTGAATTTGAATTGAAAAAAGAACATAATGAGGAAGAAAAAATAGTTTTGACTTTTCTTCCTCATTTTTTTTTAAAATTTCTACTTAATTATATACATTACAATAATTTTTAAAATTATGCAACTAAATTATAAGCAAAAAGCATCTATATAGTATAATAATCAAAGGAGGATAAAAGTGGAAGAACTATCAAATTTAGTAAAACTTGCTAAAAAAGAATGATAAAGAAGCATTTTGCAAGTTAATTACTTATATAAAAAAAAAGATTTATATTTAATAGCAAAAACAAAATTAAAAAATGAAGATGATATAGCTGATGTAATCCAAGATACAATTATAGTTTGTCATAAAAATATTAAACATTTAAGAGATATTAATGCTTTTAAAGCTTGGGCTATTAAAATTTTAATAAATAAATGTAATAAATTGTATGGTAAACAAAAAAAAATTCGGATGTCTCAATAGAAGATAATCATATGGATAACTATTTACAATTTAATTATAATATTGATGAAAATATATCTTTTCAACATATTATAAAAAATTTAAATAAAGAAGAACAATTAGTTCTCAATCTATATTATTATTGTGGATATACTACTAAAGAAATTAGCAAAATCTTGAAAATTAAAGAAAATACCATAAAAAGTAAAATACATAGGGCTAAAATGAAATTAAAAAGCGAATATAAAGAAAAGAAGGAGGAAAATTATGGATAATATTGAAAAGTTACTACAAAATGCTTATAAACAAGACTTTAACATTTCTGACAAAGTTGAATATAGAATAAATTATACTCTTAATAATCTCGGCAAAAAAAAAAATAATTATTTTTATTATTTTAAAAAAATATCAACGGCTATAATATCCTTATTTATCATAATGCTAGGAAGTCTTTCAGTATATGCTGCTTTTGGAGGTACTATTAATGGAGATAATATTTTTAAATGGTTAGGAATAAATTTTTCCAATGAAATATATCAGAAATACAAAGAAAATATTAATGAAACTATTATAAAAGATGAAACAAATGTTACTTTAGAATCTTCTTTATTTGATGAAGGATTAATAATTTTAGAATTTCATGTTACACTAAGTAAGAATGATAAAGAATATTTAAATATAGGTGAAAAAAGTTATTCCTGATGATTATATAGAAAATGATACCTATATTCCTGGAATAACTGGAACTAGTATTGATGGTCATATAATGACAAATAAAGAATTAAGACAAAGCATTGCTGAATATAACAAAGATAACGTTATTGATAAAATTTGGTTATCTATAAATAATGATATAGAAACTTCAGAAAATGGTTCTATTTATATTAACAGTCCACATTCAAATATGAATATCATATTAAATGGAAATAAAATATTTGCTAGGCATAGTACAGATCAAATAGTAAATAAAATTTCAGACTATGAATATAAAGTTTACCAGATTTATTTCTTAAATGATGAAAAATTAAATAACCAAGATGAATTCGAAATCACTATGAAAGATTTAGCTCTTGGTACAAATTACTCAAAGGTTACTGAAGATTTAAAAAATATACTTATTCCTGGAGAATTTAAAATAAAATTAACAAAAAATAAAAAAATAAAAGATGATACTTATATTATATATCCTAACATTGATTATATAAGTTATAATAATTCAACTCAATTAATAGAGAAAATTATTGTAACACCAATGCAGACACTTATCAAAATTACTGCAGAAATAAAAAATGCTAATTCTAATAATATAGAAAATTATATTTCTCCTTTAAGTTATGATGTATTTGATAAAAATGGTAATAAGATTTCATCACAAAGAATTGAAACAAAAAAGGAATTAGTATACTCAAATGGTAAGGTTGAAGAATGGCCAGTAGATGATATTTATAATGGTAAATATTTTTCTAATGCAACTATAAAACTAGAAGAATATATATTACTACAAAATAATGACCAAAATGATTTAGAAGTTAATGCATATGATAACAACAATAAAGTAGGAACTTTTAATGTGAATTTAAAGAAATAAACTTTTTAAACTTAATATTACTTTTTGTAAACTTTTTGTAGTAAAATGTGTTATTTTGTCGTAATATAGCAAGTGTACTTTTTTTTTATATCTGTATATTCTATATAATATATGGACTGATAATCAGAAATATCCCAAACAATAGGAGGTATAAATATGAGAGTAAAAGTGAATTTTAAAAAGCGGTTATTGTATTTAATCTTAGCATTAGTTACGGTATTAACTACAATTCCACCAGTAACTACAAAAGCAAGTTCATACAGTGATGGTATGGGATACACAATGACCAATAGGCATACTGTTTATGCATCTGCTTCAACATCAACATATAAAGGGAACAATATATGCAAAAGAAACATTTACAATTCTTGAATCAACAGGAGAGTTCTATCATGTAGAATACAGTACTAGCTCTGGTACAAAGGAAGGATATGTAAAAATCGACTCAGATATTATATCTTACTCTGGCAGTACTTATGTAGCTAACGTACTTTCAACATCAACAGTATATTTTGGTCCGGATAGTAATAGCTATGAAACTGTTGGAAATATTTTTGCTGGCGAGCATGTTGTTGTTCTTTCAGTAGGAAATTCTTGGAACATGATTGAATATAATACATCTTCAGGAAGAAAAAGAGGATATGTTCCACAAAGTTGTTTATCTTGGGGAAATTATAGATTTAAGTCAATGTCTAGTTTACCACAATTTAGAACATCTTATAATTATGTGAAAGTATCAGCTTCCACCCCTGTACGCTCTGGTCCTACTATACAGACACCAATAATTGGATATGTTTCCAGTAGTGATAATCCTATTGTATTTGCCGAAAAGTCAGGAGTATTTTATTATATTAGATATAAAGTTGATTCTTCTGGTAAATATAAAACAGGATATATTGCACTTTAAACATTTTTCATCTTTATGTAATATCTTACATCATTAATTTAATATTTCTGATTATCAAAAAAGTAGGGATTATAATATCCCTACTTAATTTTTTTCAAGAATCCTGTATATAATGTCTTTTTTGTTTTTGGTTTAGATGTTATTTTATATCCAAAATATTCGGTTAATTTTGATTCATTTATATCATAATACATTAAATATGTTGCTTTAAATATACTACATTTAATGGAGTTTATTGTTTTGTTATATTTTTTGGATATTATAGGATATACCTCTTTATTTAAATTAATATTATATATATTATTTGGTTTATGACATTCGTAGATGATTTCACATAAATATTTTGTTCCAATATAAGAAAAATTATAATTTAATTTATATAATTCTTTTTGAATTTTTTTTATTTATTATATCTATATTATATTCCTTTTCCTTTTTTTAATACTAGCTCTTTAATATCATTTATTATAAGACTTATCTCATCTATTTTAGAGTGATAATTAAATATAAGCTTATTTCTAACAATTTTGAAATCAAATACATTTCTCCTGTAATTACTATAACTGAATTAACATATTTAATTATATTATTCTCTAAGATATAATTTAGTATATCTATTCCATACATATCTGGCAATTTTAAATCTAATATAATTATATCAACTTTTTGCTCTTTGATAATATTTATAGCTTCTTTTCCAGTAGCAGCAATATTATATAATCTAATATTAGAAATTTCTTTACAAATATGGTTTACTATAAAGTGTGACTGAATTATATCATCTTCAATTATTAATAAATTTTGCATACTATTCCTCCTATATATAGGAGGATAAAAAATATAAAAAGGTTGCATATTTTTTTTACTTTTTTTACCTTTTTTATATTTATATGTATTTTTATGTTATATTATAAATATCTATTAAACATAATGAAAAAAATTTATCAGATACGGAAATTAATTTATTAAAGGATTATTTATAATGTAACCGTTTTGAAATAAATAAAGACTCTGAATTAAAAATACAATCTTATAAAATTCTTAATTAATCTAAAAAAAATAAAATATGAAATTTTTTTGAATCTCGTATTTTATTTTTATTCAACACAACTTTTATGTATTTTTAGTTCCTCTTAATATAATTCTTTGCATTGCACTATATGTATCTTTTGAAAGTAATTCTTTTGAAACAACTTTTCCATTTAAACTTTTTATAATATATGTTTCTGTTATTAGACCATTTGCACCACTCTGTTTTACTTTTTCAGTTCCTGCTGTAAGAGTACTATCATCAACATATTTTACGGTATAAGGTATAGTTGAAATTGTTCTAGTACTAAAAAGATACTGTATACTCATCGTTTTCTTTAATTCCATAAATAGAAATTGTTGCAATTCAATCTGAAACAGTTGCTTTTATTTTTATAGCATATTTTCTTGTATTCTTAAATTTAAAATCTATCGAACCATATGCCACTGTTGCATCTCTTCCAGCTGGTACATATGATGTTACAAATTGATGGTTTCTTCTTTCTACTATTTCCATATTTGATTTTAAAACTGCATTATACAGTGTTGATGAAATTTGGCAAATTCCTCCTCCTATACCATCAACAACTTCTCCAGCCATATATACTTTTGCATTTTTATATCCTGTTGCTGCAGTTCTTTCTCCTAGTGTATTATTATATGAAAAAAGTCTCTCCTGGTAAAACAACTTTGTCATTTAATTTTTTACAAGCTAACTCTAAGTTTGTTGTTCTGTCTATATTTGTTGCGTCATATCTTGTACTAAATTCTGATAACTTTTCTGGAAATGCCTCTGACCCTATCTTGGACATTGTAACTTTAGGATTTGTTATTGTTAATTTTATTGTGTATTCTTCTTTATCTTCCTGTAATATTTTTTTTAGCTTCCTCAATGTCAAAATTAATTCCTGTTACTTCTGGATATAATACAAATGGATCTTTTGTGTAATATGCATCTTGTACTTCTTTGTGCACTTCTTCATATATTTTTTTCTATATTTATTTCTTGTGGTTTTTTATTTATAACTGGTATTTCGATATAGTTTTCATTATCTGTTATATCTTCTAATTTATTTTTTATTAGCTTTAATAATTGTTCTTCATTAACAGTTATTCCTTCTTTTCCTTTTGTTATAATTAAATTATCATTTTCAATGATATATTCTGGTTCAATTACGGCTCCAGGTAATTTTGTTCCAATGTCCTCTATCGTTTTTTTTGTTTCTTTCTTCATTTATTTCCATATTTACTTTGATATTTTTAAATCCAAATAATGCAAATAAAATATCATAATTGTTTGCAAATATATTTTTTCTTTTCCAAATGAAATTGCTTCTCTTACAGCTTCTTCTATGTTATAATTTATATCTAATAATTCACTATTTATGTTTGTTTCGTATTCTTCATATTTTAACATTATATCTTTTTTTCTTGCTTTTCTTTTATATATTAATTCAAGTTTGCTCCTGGCCTCTTCTGCAGTTAAACCTGACATATCTATATTTTCTATTTTTACTCCACTAATAATATTACTATTATTAATATTTATTAATGCAAAAATTGTGGAAAAAATTGATATGATAAAAAAAAAAGTTATTCAATTATTATAAGTACATTTATTTTTTGTTGTTTTTTTTTTTCTTTTTTTTTTTTTTTTGTCCATTTTGTCCCTCCTTTTTCCTAATTTAATACTAACATATTATTATTTTTTTTTTTTATATTATTATTCCTAAGTAATGTTTATTTTCGTTTTTTTCTATTTATTATCTTTTTATCAAAAATTCTTTTAAATTTGACTCAAAAACATAAATTTTTTTTCTAATTTTTTTATTAAAACTACTTGAACAATATTTAATTTAATATTATAATAATTGTAGCAAAAAAGATAAATGAGGAGAGATTTTAGAAATGGAATTAGTTAAAAATATATTTTTTAATACAGATAAATTAGTTGAAAATAGTAATATAAAAATATCTTATACAGGAAAATTTTTTCAGGATAATTCTGAAGAAGTTTTTATTCATTATGGTTTTGGTATTAATTGGGATTCAATTAATGATATAAAAATGGAAAAAAAACAGAACTAGGATTTCAGGCAGAATTGACTTTAAATGGTCAAGAAACATTTAATTTCTGCTTTAGAAATAATAAAAACGAATGGGATAATAATGATGGTCAAAATTATATATTTGAACTTGAAAAAACTCCTACTGAATTAATGGTAATTGAAGATGCTCCTGTTTCTTTGGGTAGTGCTAGAAAACTTAGAAAAAAAGTTATTTATGGAGTAAAAAGATTCGTTTAGCTGTTTATAAAATAATAACTTATTTTCCAAAAATTCATTTCTGGAAATTATAAAAGAAAATTAACACAAAGTAATTAATTTGAAGTGTGTATAAAATAAGAAAGCATATAATCTATATTTTTGAACATCTTGTTCTATATATAAATTATATGCTTTTTTTATATTATCCATCCACCATTTATTGAAATAATTTGTCCAGTAGTATAATTGTCTTCTATAAGCCATTCTATACATTTTTCTATATCTATTGTTTTTCCTATTTTTTCTAATGGTATTTCTTCTTTAATTTCTTTTAAATCTTCTTTTGATAGTTTCTTATTCATATCTGTATCAATAATTCCTGGAGCAATAGAGTTTACTCTTATATTTGATGGTCCTAATTCTTTAGCTAATGCTTTTGTCATAGCATCTACCCCTGCTTTTGCTAACACTATAATGAACCTCGCATGATGCTCCTGTTATTCCCCAAATAGATGATATATTTATTATGCAACCATTCTTGTTTTGTATCATATTTTTGCATACTTCTTGTGTCATATAAAACACTGAATTTAGATTAGTGTTTATCATTTTATTCCAATCTTCATCTGTTAATTGTGTAAATTCTTTTTATTTGTGATATTCCAGCATTATTTATTAAAATGTCTATTTTTTTGTATTTTTTAATTACGTAATCTACTAATTTTTGTACTTCTTCCCTTTTAGAAACATCTGCTTTAAAGATATCTATATTTATGTTTTTATCTAAAAGCTCTTGTTTTAAATCAAGTATCTTTTTTTCTGATTTATTATAATTTGCAATTACTTGATATCCTTTTTATTGATAATTCTTTAGCAATATTTCTTCCAATTCCTCTTGATGCTCCAGTTACAATTACAACTTTTTGCATAAGATTTCCTCCTATTATATATTTTATGGCATAAAAAAAGCCAATAATTAAGAGTATCCTCAAAACTACTGACCTTTATTAATGGAGCCACTTCTCAGATTCGAACTGAGGACCCCCGCATTACAAGTGCGGTGCTCTGGCCAACTGAGCTAAAGTGGCATTCTTGGTGACCCCTACGGGAATCGAACCCATGTCTCCGCCGTGAAAGGGCGATGTCTTAACCGCTTGACCAAGGGGCCATATATATAAAGAACTAAATAACTTTTCATTATTTAGTTCTTTTGGTGAGCTATCCGCGACTCGAACGCGGGACAACTTGATTAAAAAGTCAAGTGCTCTACCACCTGAGCTAATAGCCCAAATCATTCTAGTGTTAACTTAGAACGCCTCTATATATTACACTATTTTTTTTTTATATGTCAATACATTTATCAAATTTTTTTTACTTTTTTATATTTTTTTCTTAAATTCTACTTTTTTTGACAAATGTATCAACTAAAATGCTATGCTTTTAACTTTTCTATTACTTCTTCAACATCTATTCCATGCACTCCACAAGCTTCTTCAAGAGTTTCCATTTGTGATGCAGGACAACCTAAACAATGCATTCCTATTTCTAATAAAATTTCTGCTTTTTCTGGAGCCATTTCTAAAATTTCACCAATTGTTGTATCTTTATTTATTTCCATTTTTTCCTCCTTTTTATTCATTTTAATTATTTATAATTTAGTATAAGTTATTCAAAATACTAATTACATAATTATTTTAACATAATTTTTCAAAAAAGTATAGACAATTCCAAAAAAATGTTGTATGATATGAAAAATTGTAAGGTGGTGATATTATTTTAAACCTAATCAATTTATTTTTTATTATTTTTATTATTAATCTTTTTATTACTTTATATTCATTTTATTCTTTTTTCGAAATAAAAATTATGCATAATCTTCAAGGTTCCAAATTAAAAATTAAACAAAATTTTCAAAAAAATAAGGAGGTTTTTTTATATTTATTTATAAATTTTTATTTTGTAGTTTTTATTTATTATTTTCTATTTTTATTGCATTTTTAATTTTTACTCCTATTCTTTCTGCTTCAGAACTAATTATAACTTATGGAATTCATCCTTTTGACATTTGCTCAAAAAATCCTATTCTATGGAAATATATTAAAATCACTTTTATTTTTACGTATATTTTTTTCAAATTTTATTTTATCTAATTTATTTTTTAATAGATTTTTATCTAAATTTTTTAATATAAAATTAAATAAAAAGAAAACCTTTAAATAATTTATTAGAAAAAAAATAAGAATTCTGATTTAAATATCTTAATCGGTACAGATTTAGATACTAATAGAAATATTTATATTCCTGAATCTGGATTATATCAAAACTTTTTGATTACTGGAACTATCGGCTCTGGAAAAACATCATCTGCTATGTATCCTTTTACTAAACAATTATTTGAATACAATAGTTCTCATCAAGATGATAAAATTGCTATGCTAATTTTAGATGTAAAGGGTAATTATTATAAACAAATTCAGAAATATGCAAATGATTATAATTTGACTAAAAGATTTGATTGTTATTGGTTTTGATTCTAATTTTTATTACAATCCTTTATATAAACCCAACTTAAAACCTCAAATTCTTGCTGATCGTTTAAAAACAATTTTAGAATTATTTTCAGAAAACAACTCTGAATCTTATTGGTTAGATAAAGCATCCTCTATATTAGCGGAAGCTATAAAACTATGTAGATTGTATAATAATGATTATGTAACATTTTTAGAATTACACAAATTGATAACTATTCCTGATTATTATAAACAAAAAGATTTCTATTCTACGTCAGTTATTTATTTCTTCAAAATTAAAGTCTAGTCAAATTTATGATTTGAATGCCTCTTTAAATTTTTTTCTTTTTTTCAAAAAGGAATTTGATAATTTAGATGATAGAACTAGAGCTATTTTAATTTCAGAAATTACTCGAATTACTAATACATTTATATCAGATTATCAGGTTAATTCTACTTTCTCTCCACCAAAAGAGAAACTTAACTTTTTGGGTTTTAATGATGTAATAAAAAATGGAAAAATAGTTATTTTAAATATGAATATTTCAGAATATTCTCTGCTTTCTAAAATAATAGCGACTTATCTAAAATTAGATTTTCAAACTGAGATTTTATTTTCTCTTTCTAATAATTATTTAAGAAAAACTGCTTTTTATTTGTGATGAATATGATAAATACTGTTCAAAAACAGATAGTGATTTTTTTTCTTTAAGTAGAAGCAAAATGTATAAATATTGTTAGTACTCAAAGTTATTCATCTCTAAAAAATTCCTTAAAAGATGATTCTTCTGTTAAAGTTATTGTTCAAAATTTAATTAATAAAATTTGGTTTAGAACTGGTGATATTTTTACTATTGAAGAAGCACAAAAACAATTAGGAAAAAGAAGATAAGAAAAAAAAATTTCTCAAACTATTTCAGAAAATGCGAAAGAAACAAATTTTAGTTATATTACTAATTCTCTAAATTCCTTAAACTCTAATATCTCTGAATCTTATAATTCTTATTATCAAACTGATTATATATATGATACTAATTTTTTTACTCGTAATTTAGAAACTTTTTCTGCTCTTGCTTTTTTGTCAAATGGTTTTTCAATTTACGAGCCAAAAAAATAAAAATGTTGCCATATTTTAAAAAATACTTTTTAATATTTTTTATTTATTTATTTTTATTTATTTTTATTTATTTATTATTTATTTTTATTTATTTTGAAAGGAGAAATTTATGAAAAAAATTTTTAATATTAAATTTAAGAAATTCATTTTCTTTACATTTTTTACATTTATTTTTATAAATATTTTATTATTTTTAAATTTTACTTTATCTTCATACTGTTTTGGAGAACCTAAAATCGTTAGTAAACTTAACTCTGCTTTTGAGGAGATTGAAAGTTGGTTAATAAAGCTTTCAACTCCTGCGGCTGCAGTCGCTGTAGGCACTGGTGTATTTATGAGAAAATTCAGTTTTGGAGATGAAGAAAAAAATCAGAACTGGTAAAAAAAAATTATTAAAGGTTCTTTATTTTCATACGCATTTATACTTGCAATAGATTTAATTTTATCAGCTATAAAATCTTTAATTAGTTAGGAGGTATTTTTGGAAGAAAATAATATAACTCAAATAATAATAGATACAATAAATACTATTTTAGGAAATTTATTTGGTTCTATAGATAACAATTTATATTCTATTTTAGATGATATTTCTTTTATTAGTTCTGACATTTTAGATGATAAAAATTTTGAAAGTATTTTTGGTACTTCTGCTTCTAATGGTATTTTATTAATTGCCAATTCTCTTTTATTAGGAATAATTTTATATTTTTCTATTAGATATTTATTATCTCATTTTACATATTCTCAAATAGAAAATCCAAAAAGTTTTATTTTAAAATTAATTATTTATGGAATTTGTATGAATTTTTCTTATTTTTTAATTTCACAATTTATTGATATTTTTTCTAATATTTCTTTGGCTATTAGAAATATTGGAGAAATTTTATTTAAAAAAAATATATGTTTTTCCGAATTAATTTTATATATAAATAACCACATTTCAATAAATACTTCTTCATTAGACTTTTTTCGCTTGATGGTATAATAAAAGGAACATTATCTATATCACTTTTAAATTTAGTTCTTTCTTATTCTTTTAGATATATTTTAATAAAAGTTTTTGTTTTACTTACTCCTTTTGCTTTTTTATCTAATTGCCTTTCATCTACTTCCTGGTTTTTTAAATCTTGGTTTAAAAATTTATTTTCGCTTTTATTTATACAAATTATTATATCAATTATTTTATTATTATTATTTTCTATTGATTATTCTTCAAATTTATTTTCAAAATTTGTTTATATTGGTGGCATGTATGCTCTAATAAAATCAAATTCTTTTTGTAAGAGATTTTATTGGAGGAGTTTCCACAACTTTTTCACAAAATGTGAATAACTTTTCTAAATTTTTAAAATAATTTATTTTTATATTATTATTTATTATTGTTTTTTAATTTTATTATTTTTTATTATTTATTATTTATTTTTTATTATTTATTTTTATTATTTATTTTTTATTATTTATTTTTTTATTATTTATTTTTTTTATTATTTTTTTTTATTATTTATTTTTTTATTATTTATTTTTTTATTATTTATTTTTTTTATTATTTATTTTTTTTATTATTTATTTTTTTATTATTTATTTTTTTATTATTTATTTTTTTTATTATTTATTTTTTATTATTTATTTTTTTTTATTATTTATTTTTTTATTATTTATTTTTTTTATTATTTATTTTTTTATTATTTATTTTTTTTATTATTTATTTTTATTATTTATTTTTTTTATTATTTATTTTTTTATTATTTATTTTATTTTTGTTCTTTAATTTTATTATTGTTATTGGAGGTTTTATGAAATTTATTTTTCCACAGAATTATAATTTTAAAAGTAAATTATTTGGGACATTTGATTATTCAACTATAATAATTAATATTATTTGGGACTTATGCGTTTTTTTTATAACTAATTTATTTTTTACAAATATTAATTTAAAAATATTTATTGTTATTATTTTTGTTTTCCATTATTTCTTTTAAGTCTTTTTTTTTGGATTTAATGGTGAAAATATTTCATATGTTTTTTTATATCTTATTAAATTTTTATTTAGACAAAAATCATATTTATTTTCTAAAGATAAATATTTTTAAATATTTTATCTATAAATTTTATTATTTTTGATTTAATATTTTATAAGAATTTTGTTTTTCATTTTATTAAAAATCCTTGAATTTTTTGTCTAAAAAGTTATAATTTATTTTGCAATATATTTTATTGATAATCATTTATAGATAGGAGATTTTATCATGAAATTAGAACAAAACGATAAACAATTATTATTTTCAGAAACAATAATACCTGATATATTTTTTGCAGAATATTTGTCTCAAATTCCAGGTGACTATGTAAAGATGTATTTATATATGGTATTTCTTTCTAAATATAAAAAAGATATAAAAGTAAATGATATGTCTAAAAAGCTATCTTTACCTGTAAAAACTATAAATGATGGAATTAAATTTTTAGAAGATAATAAATTAATTTTAAAAAAAGACAACTGGATTTATCGTAACTGATTTACAAGAGCTTACTTTAAATAATTTATATAAACCAAATCTTACTCAGTCAAAAAGAAACCGTTGAACAAATATCAAAAAATAAATCAAGAGCTAAAGTTATTGAACATATTAACAATATGTACTTTCAAGGTATTATGGGACCAACATGGTATAACGATATTGACTTATGGTTTAAAAAATACAATTTTGATGAACAAGTTATGATTGCTTTATTTGATTATTGTTATAAACGTTCTGCATTACATAAAAATTATGTTCAAGCTGTAGCAGAAGTATGGGGGGCTAATAAAATACAAACTTGGAATGATTTGGACATTTATGATCAAAAACAAGAAAAAAAAACTTAATAAAATGAAAAATATGATTGCAAAAAAACTTGGAAAACATAATGGTCTAACCCAATATGAAGAGGCTTATATTGAAAATTGGGTTTTAGACTTTGGTTATGATATGAATATTATTGAAAAAGCATTAAAAAGGACTACTTTTAAACAGAATGCTACTTTTGAATATATTAATAATATTATTTCAGATTGGCACGAAAGAAACCTAAAGACTCCTGATGAAGTAGATGCCTTTTTTTAGAACAAAGGAAAAAACAAAGTAAAGATATTCAAGAAATGAAATCAAAAAGTGGCAAAAGCAAATTACGAACAAAGACAATATAATAATTTGGATTTTTTATATGCCAATGTTACTGATGATTCCACTTTAATAAATGATAAAAAAGGAGATAATTAATGTCAAATGAAATTTTAAATTCTTTACTTAGAGAATATGAACAAAAAAAATTAAAAGCTGAATTAGATTTAGAAAAAAGAGAAAAAGAGCAATTATATAAATTAATACCTAGATTAGAAGAAATAGATAAAGAATTAAATTCTTCTGGAATTAATGCTGCAAAACAAATTTTATTTAAGTCTGCCGATTCTTCTATTATAGATTCTCTAAATAATAAAATTGAAAATTTAAAAAAAGAAAAAGAAAAAAATTTTAATAGAAAATAATTATTCTATTGATTATTTGAAGCCTTTTTATGATTGTAAAATTTGTAATGACACTGGATTTATTTTAGATGATAATTATAAAACAAAAATGTGTAATTGTTTAAAACAAAAATTATTAAATATTTCTTTTAATAAATCAAATATGTATAATTTGGAAAAAAGAAAATTTTAATAATTTTAATTCTTTAATATTTTCTGACGATGTCGATTTAGCAAAATATAAATTTAATATTTCTCCAAGAAGAAATATAGATAATATAAAAAAACAAGTGTATTCAATTTGTTAATAATTTTGATAATCCCGAATATAAAAAATTTACTTTTTGTTGGTTCAACTGGTTTACGGTAAGACATTTATGTCAAATTGCATTGCTGCAGAATTATTAAAAAAAGGAAAGACTGTCCTTTACCAGACAGCTCCTGTTTTGCTTGAAAGCGTAATAGATTATAAGATAAATAAGCCAAAAAATATCTCTACTGATTTTTATCAATCAGTATTAGAAGCAGATTTATTAATAATTGATGATTTAGGAACAGAAAGTTTAAATAGTATGAAACTTAGTGAATTATTTACTATTATAAATACCAGAATTTTGAATTTAAATAATAAAGTCACAAAAACTATTATATCTACTAATTTAAATATTAATGATATTTTTAAAAATTATGAGGAAAGAATTGGTTCTCGTATTGCTGGTTATTATGATATTTATTATTTTTTTCGGGGAAGATTTACGTTTTAAAAAATATTAAATTTTATTTTAAAGAAATTATAATTTTTATAATTTCTTTATTTATTTTATTTATTTTATTTATTTTATTTATTTTATTTATTTTATTTATTTTATTTATTTTATTTATTTTTATTTTTTCTAAAAATAATAACCACCCGTAAAACGGGTGGTTTTAACATGCCCTATAAGGGCATATAACATTGCAGCACTCAAGGTGCTGGCTTTTCACTCCGTTCAAGCCTTAACGCATTTACTACTGTAGCAAACCCTTAAAAGGGTTATAGCTTTCCCTCTTTGTTAATTTATCTTCTAGTACATCTTCCTTTTCTTGGTCTCTTATAATATCTTCTGTTCCATCTGCTATTTTTACAGATACTAGTCTTCCTGTTTTAGGAGTAATTTTGTATGTAAGAACACCTTTTCCACCCCTTATTTGAACTCTGTACTCACTTAAATCCGTACGTTTTCCGAATCCATTTTCCGTTATAGTAAGAAGTGTTGCGTTACTTCCTAAAATAATTGATTCCATACCAATTACTTCATCATCTTCATCGATTCTTATTCCAATTACACCTTGTGCAGTTCTTCCTATTGGTCTTACTTCTTTTTCTTCAAAAGTAATGCATAAACCATTTCTTGTAACTAAAACTACATTATCTTCACCATCAGTTAATTTTACAGATATTAATTCATCATCATCTTTTAATGTTATACTTTGAAGTCCTGTTTTCTTTGCAGAATTATATTCTGTAAGAGCTGTCTTCTTAATTAATCCCTTCTTTGTTCCCATCAAAAGATATTTTCCCTCTGCAAAATTTTGGATTGGTATTACTGCAGATACCTTTTCTCCACTGTCTAATCTAAGTAAGTTAACAATAGCTGTTCCTTTAGCTGTTCTACCAGCTTCCGGAATTTCATATCCTTTTAACTTATAAAGTTCTCCTTTATTTGTGAAGAATAAAATAGTATCATGAGTTGAAGCTGTAAATATTTGTTTAACAAAATCTTCCTCTCTCGTTGCAATACCAAGGATACCTTTTCCGCCTCTTCTTTGACTTTTATAAGTGTCTATTGGCATCCTTTTAATATATCCAAAGTGTGTTAATGCTATACTGTCTGTTCTTCTTTAATTAAGTCTTCTACAATAAATTCACCTTCTGCAGGTTTTATTTTTGTTTTTCTTTCATCACCATATTTTTCTTTTATTTCAGTTAATTCCTCTTTTTATTATGTCATATACTAAATGTTTCACTTGATAATATATCTCTTAAATGAGCAATTAATTTCATTAATTTCGTTATACTCTTCTTCTATTTTCTCTCTTTCCAGATAATGTTTTTAATCTCATGTCTAATATAGCTTGTGCTTGTATATCAGAAAAACCAAATCTTTCCATTAATCTTTCTTTTGGATTATCATATGAAGAACGTATAATTGCTATTACTTCATCAATGTTATCTAATGCTATTTTTAAGCCCTCTAATATGTGAGCTCTTGCTAGAGCTTTATCTAATTCAAATTTCGTTCTTCTTAAGATTACTACTTTTCTATGATTAATATAGCAATCTAAGCATTGTCTTAATGTTAAGATTCTAGGAACTCCATCTACTAGTGCTAGCATAATTGCACCAAAATGTTTCTTGTAATTGTGTATGTTTATATAATTGATTTAAAATTACATTTGCATTTGCATCTCTTTTTAATTCGATAACAACTCTTGTCTTTTCCTTTTTCTATCAGATTCATCTCTAACTTCTGAGATTCCTTCTATTTTCTTTTCTTTTGCAAGATCTGCTATTGTTTTTACTAGTTTAGCTTTATTTACTTGATATGGTAGTGATGTGATAATTATTTTTTGTCTTCCTCCACTCATTTCTTCAATTTCAGCTTCGCCTCTCATTGTTATTTTTCCTCTACCTGTACTATATGCTTGTTTTATTCCTTCCATTCCTAATATTGTTGCACCTGTTGGGAAATCTGGTCCTTTTATATCTTCCATTAATTCTTCTAATGTTGTTTCTGGATTATCAATTATTCTGATTATTCCATTTATTACTTCTGTTAAGTTATGTGGAGGTATATTTGTTGCCATTCCTACGGCTATACCTGATGAACCATTTACTAGTAAAGCAGGAATTCTTGCAGGTAATACTGTTGGTTCTTGTAATCTATCATCATAGTTTGGCATAAAATCTACTGTGTTTTTTTATGTCTGTTAGCATAGATTCAGCAATTTTTGACATTCTTGCTTCTGTATACCTCATAGCAGCCGGGCTGTCTCCGTCTACAGAACCAAAGTTTCCATGTCCATCAACTAATGGGTACCTCATTGTAAAATCTTGTGCTAATCTTACCATAGCATCGTAAACAGAGCTATCTCCATGTGGATGATATCTTCCTAAAACAGAACCTACTGTATTAGCACATTTACGATATGCTTTATCAGATGTAATTCCATCTTCATGCATTGCATATAATATTCTTCTATGTACTGGCTTTAAACCATCTCTAACATCTGGAAGTGCACGTGATACAATAACACTCATTGCGTAGTCTATGTATGCTGTTCTCATTTCTTTGTCTATATCTCTTTCTATTATTTTTCCGTCTCTTCTTTGTGGTGTTTCTTCCATTATTTCTCCCTCTTTTCATTGTTTTTTGTACATTTGTATTATACTAAACCACTTCATTTTTTTGCAAGTGATTTTAATAAAAAAATCCCTTTTTTTCTTAGGGATTTCTAATATTTTTATATTTTATTTCATAGCATTTTCTAAATCTTTAATAATGTCATTTGCATCTTCTATCCCTACTGATAACCTTAATAATCTTCCTGTAATTCCTAATTTTTCTCTTATTTCTTCTGGAACTGAATTATGTGTTTGAGTTAATGGATATGTAATTAATGTTTCTGTTCCACCTAAACTTTCTGCAAACATTATTAAATCTACTTTTTCTAATATTTGTTTTGCTGTTTCGTCACTATCAACTGCAAATGAAATCATTCCTCCAAATCCAGTCGTTTGTTTTTTTGTTATATTATATTGTGGATGGTCTTCAAACCCTACAAAATAAACTTCTTTTACTTTTGGTTGTTCTCTTAACCAATTAGCTACTTTCATTGCATTTTCATTATGTTGTCTCATTCTAACTGCTAATGTTTTTAAACCTCTTAATATTAACCATGCATCTAATGGTGCTATTTGATTTCAAAAAGTTTTTACTTGTTCAAACATGAAATCTGCATGTTCTTGTTTTTTTACTACAATAATTCCAGCCAAAGTGTCATTATGTCCTCCTAGATATTTTGTTCCACTATGTATTCTATATCTGCTCCTAATGTTAATGGCTTTTGAAAATACGGTGTTAAAAATGTATTGTCTACAACAGTTACAGCTCCTATTGATTTTGCTATTTTTGATATTTCTTCAATATCTGCAACTTTCATCATAGGATTTGTTGGAGTTTCGATAAATATCATTTTGGTATTTTTACGAATTGCATTTTTAAATTATTTATATCTGTCATATCTACTTGAGTAAATTCAATTCCATATCTACTAAAAAATGTTTCATTAATATGTAATGTTCCTCCATATAAGTCGTCTGATAAAATGACATGTTCTCCTGGATTTAGCATTGATAATACACATGTTACTGCTGCCATTCCACTTGATACTGCGAATCCTTCTAGTCCTTCTTCTAAAATCGCCATTGTCCTTTCTAATTCTTGTCTTGTTGGATTTTTAACTCTTGAATAAGAAAATCCAGTGTCTTCTCCTAATGCAATATGCCTAAATGTTGCTGATTGAAATATTGGGAAACTTACTGCTCCCGTCATTGGGTCATGCCCTAATGCTCCATGAACCACTTTTGATTCAAATGTTAGCTCTTCTTTTTTTTACTATAATCATTATAGTTTTTAAAATTTTTTCATAGTACTAACCTACTTTATTATGATTAATATCTATTTAATCTTAATTAAAACTAAATATATTAATTTTTTTATATAACATTTTTTGACTTTAGTCAACATTTTTTGATATTTTATTATTTTATTATTTTATTATTTTGATATTTTATTATTTAATAAATTTATAGTTTTTCTATTAATTCTTTCTCATCTTGTGTTAATTCAAAATTTTGTCCATTATTTTTTATTAAATTATGTAAGTTTTCTATTTTTCTTATATCATTGATTGTATTTTCTATGGGAATTAAATTTTTATATTCTTTTTTCTATTTTTTATATTCTTTTTTTCCATTCCATCGAAATTTTTATCATTATAATATTTTTTCCAATTATCAATATATTTTTCTGTATAGCTTAATGCTTTTATTTGATTATTAAATGTCTCATTTATATTTTTTTTCAACATTATTTAATATTGAATTTTTTCCTTGTTTTATTGTTTTTGCAACTGTATAATTTATTACTCCTTTTGTTTCAACTCTATCAATTACATTATCCAGTAGTGAAGATATATTATCTATTATTCCTCCACTTTTTACTGCATTTTGAACCTGAGAAATATTTTCAAAATTTCCTGTAATTATACCTATTGCACTTTTTCCTAAATTTATTGCATCATCTATACTTTTTTTTTTAATTCCATCTTTTAATCCATAATTTATTAAATTATTTTTTAAATCAATTATCTGATCTTCAATATAATCCGGAAGTATAGTTCTAATTCCTATATCAATTCCTGTATTTATTGTTTTTCCTAAAGTTGTTTCTAAAAAACTTTTTTGTTTTTCTTCTATTTCTATATTGTTATTTATATTTAAATCTTGTCCTATAAAATTGTTCATTTTTTTTATTCCTCCTTTTCATTATTTTTAATTATGTTAATTGTTTTAATATTTTTTATATATGTTATTTAAATTTATCAATTTAATATATACGTAGTATTTTCTTTAAATTTTTAGGCTCTCTCTTTTTTTAATTATATAAATTGTAAACTTATTGTATTATGTAATCTGTTATTTTTTTTTAATTCTATCTCTTCTTTTTTAGAAAAAATTTTTTTTTTGAAAAATTTTCATTAATTAATTTCTCATATTTTTTTTTTTTAAAAATGTAAGAATTTTTCCAATTATTTTATTTTTTTTTTTTTTAAAAATATTTTTAATTATTTTTTCATCTATTGAATATTTATTATAATTATTTATTATTATTTTAAATTTATTATTATTTTTTTTTAAATTATTTTCTAATATTTTTTTTTATTTTTTATTTCTATTATATTTGGTTTTATAATTAATATATTTTTATTAGAATTATTTAATAATTTTAATTTTTTATCTTTATTATTTTCTAAATTTTTTTCTATTAAAATAAAATCATATATTTTTTAAAATTTTCAATGTCTTTTATTTTAATATTTTTTTGAATATTTTAATAGCATTATGTTTTTTTTATCAATTTTTATACTTACTTTTTTAATAAAATTTTTCTTAATTTTATTTTTTGTTTCTTTTTGAGTTACAATATATTTGCTTTTACTATAATTTTTTATTCGACTTTTTTTATCAATTTTACCTTTTTTTTCTTTTCCTATTATCCCTAGTATTTGTTAATGTTCTTGCGCTTATTTTTTTTTGAACTAATAATTAAAACTTTATATTTTTTATCTTGCATACATCTTCCTATATTTATAATAGTCATTGTCTTTCCAATTTTTGTATTTCCTAAGAAATAAATAATTTTGCAATTCTGTTTTAATTTATTTTTTCTTCTATATTTAATTTTTCTTTTTTTTTTTTTTTTATATAATTCTTTTTTTAGTTTGTATATTTTTTTATTATTAATATTATTTTATTATTTTTTTATTATTTTTTTTTTTTTAAATTTATTTCTTTATCATAATATATTTTTATAATGTTTTTATTTTTAATATTTATTTCATTTTTATTTTTTTTTTTTATTATTAATATTATTTTTATTTTTTATTTTTTCATATATTTTTTTTTTTATTAATTTTTCTGTATGTATTTCTCCAAATAAATTTTCTTCAAAAATAATATAATCTATGTTAGAATTTATATCTAATAATTCTAATATACCTTCTTTGTATTGAATATTTTTTCCTATAACTTCTACATTCTTTTCTTTTTGTCAACTCTTCATTTACTTTAGAATTATTCATAGCTGTTATTATTTTTGTCATCTAATTTTTTCTCCTTCTATTATTTTTTTTCTAAATCTGATGCTTGAATTTCGGTTAATATATGGTCTTCGCCTACTAACATTAAGCACTCTCCTCTTTTTAGAGATTTAATTTCTATTTTCTCTTTCTCTGTTATATTTGTGTTTTCTGCTAATATTTTTATATTTTCTTCTTCTAATGCAAAAAATGTTTTTATGCTAGAATTGTTTAAAATACTTTTTCCATATGTTCCATTTTCTAGGCTAAAAATATCGGATATATCTTGTGTTATTGCAATTCCACTTCCTCCATATTTTCTTATTGTTTTAAATATTTTATAAATAAAACTCACAACATTTTTATTAGATGTAGCTCCAATTAATCTCCAAATTTCATCCATATATATGGCTTTTTTTTTTTTTCTATTTTCTTTAACTTTATTCCAGAAATTATTAATAAATAAATACATTCCATATTTTAAATTTTCTTCACCTAAATCATATATATCTGCAACTACTAATTCATTATCAATTTTCACATTTGTATAGTTATTAAAAAATCTCATAGATCCTTCTACAAATGGCATTAACTTTATTTTAAATTTTCTTGTTTCATCGTTTTTTCCTAATATTTTATATAAATCTTCTAATATAGGCATTTCTTTAGAAGATTTGAATTTTTTTTTTTATTATATAAACTTTTATCATCAAAAGTTATATTTTTTTCCTTATAAACTTCTATTATTTTTTTTCTTCTAAAATTGCTTTTTTCTTTCATTCATTTCTCCAAAAATCAAATTAAAAAAAACCTATTAATTTACTAATTTTTTGTTGCTAAATATCCATTTTCTCCATCTTCTATACTCTCTTTTTTCAATTTCCATTATATTTATATATGTATTAGATGTTGGCCCCTAACTTTATTCTGACTCCTCCTAATTTTTTCACATATTTCATTATATTCTCTATCTGGATCTATTATATATTGTTTAATTCCTAATAATTTATATCTTAAAATTAGTAATTTTGTATAAAAAAGATTTTCCTGCTCCACTTGTTCCAAAAATACAAATATTTGCGTTTTTATATTTTTTGTATTATATCTATCAATAAAAACTAATGAATTATTATATATATTAGTACCAATAAATATTCCATTATCATCAAATATACTAGATGATATAAATGGATATGTAGCTAAAAAAGTCCATTTGTTAATACATTTCTTTTTGATACTTTTTTTTATAATTTCTTTATTTTCCATAATTGGCAATGTTGCAAAAAAAAGTTTCTTCTTGTCTAAAATTTGCTCTTCTTGTTTGCATTCCTTTACTTTGTGTTATTCCTTCTATTTTGTTAATATTATATTCTAATTCTTTTATTGAATCGGAATATATTGTTATGTAAATATATAAAAAATATAAATCTTCGTTGTTTACTTGAATCTCTTTTCTTATATACCTTGCATCATTATAAGTAAATGCAGCTATATCTATATCCTGTCTATTTTGGTTTGATTCTTTTAGTTCTACCCCCTACATTTCCAATGTGATATGTTAAATCTTTTATAGTCTTATATGCATCTTGCTTTTCATAGAATATACTAATATTCATATTTATATTTGTTTCAATTAAATTTTTTAATATTAAATCTGATTGTTCTCTATAATAATTAACAACAATTACTGATGAATAATATAAATTATCAATTTCTATATATTTTGGATTTTTAAATTTATATATGCTGGTGCTAAATAATCTTTAATTGAAAAAACTCCTGATAAAAAAGTTTTTAATATTATTTTTTCTGTAATAAAATCACTTCCTTTTTTTTATTTTTTCATTTTTATTTTTATTTTCCACATTTTTATTTTTTATTTATTTATTTTCCACTTTGCTTTATAATTATTTGTTTGTTTTTCCACATATTATTAACTCTTTTTTCTTATTTTTTCCTATTTTTTTTCTATTTTATTCTATTTTTTTCTATTTTTTTTCTATTTTTTATTATTTTGACTTTTAATTGATTTTATTTTTTTTTATTAAATTATATTTTTAAAATTTAAAATTTCTTTATTTTTTTATTTTAATCGATATTTTTAAACTAAAAAAAAATTTCTTGTATTAAAAAATGAATTTAATATATTTTTTATTTCTTCTTTTTTTATTTATTTCTATTACTGAATTTCCACATCTAAATAAGCATTCTTTAATTTTAAAATATTTTTTTTTTCAAATCATTTTGAATATATTCTATTGAATTGTTTTTTTCTATATTTTCGCTTGAAATTACTAGATAAAAATTTTTTGATGATGACTTTTTTGAATTATTTAATTTTTGAATAAATTTGATGTAATTTTCTGAAATTTCTTTTAAATATTTATTTTCTTTTTTTTGAATATTTTTTTTGAATATTTGAAATGTGTTTGATAAATCCTCTTTATCACTTTGAATTAAAATTTGAATATTAAAATTACATGTTTTTAAAAAAATTTTATATGAATTTAAAATTGTCTTTTTTTCTAAATCTGATTTTAAATTATAATTTATTGGAATTATTTTTAATATTTTAATATATTTATTTTTATTTGTTTTTATAATTCCATTATCATATATTTCTTTTATAGGTAGCCATTGTTGAACTGATATATTTTTTTATTTTTTTCACCTCCATTTTTTTATATTTTACATTCATTTCTTTTTATTTGTCAATAAAAACTCATTGACATTTTTCGACAACTATTACATCTTTTTTATTTTATTATTATATAATTTTTTTATTTTTAATTATTTTTTATTTTAATTTTAATATTTTTATACTTAAATTTTTATAATTTTCCACTTTCATTTTGTTTTTTGTTGCTTTTTCCACATATTATTAACTCTTTTTTTCTATTTTTTTCTATTTTATTCTATTTTTTTTCTATTTTTTATTATTTTAACTTTTAATTAATTTTATTTTTTTTTATTAAATTATATTTGATATTTTTTTTATTGTCTTATTTTTGATTTTGATAGTTAAAAAATTTTTTTATCTATTTTTATTAACTATTTATTAATTTATTTTTAAATTTTTTATTTTTATTGTATATTATTTTTGATTTTGTATATAATACTATTATAAGGTTGATAATAGTTAAGCAAAAGAGTAATGAAGGATTTTATTTTTAGTTTTTATTATTCGAGCAAAGATATATAATGGTGTATTTATATATATTATTATATGTCGGCGATAAGAGTTTATTATTTGTTTGTAGGCTATATTTTTTTTTTTGTAATTCTGTATATGGTCAAATTATATGTAATATATTCGAGCTAAGATTATTCTTATATCTAAAATTCTTAAGTGGTTATTATTAGTCCATCTTTGGATGAATATAGTTACTTTTGGTGTATTAATAGTCGAGTGACTGATTAATATATTTGGTATCTAGCTTATTTATATAGTAATATATATTAGGTTTAAATATTAGGTATATTAGTTTTAACAGCGATTATTATCAGCTTTATGGATAATGGCAGGTAATAAATAAATTATTACCTGCCATTAATTTTCTTATTAAGCTTATTCATATTTTTATATGACTTATATATCTAAATTTTGAACATATTTTGCATTTTGCTCTATAAATTCTCTTCTTGGTTCAACTTCATCACCCATTAATAATAGTAAATGTTTCATCTGCTTTAATTGCATCATCCATAGTAACTTTTACTAAAATTCTTGTTTCTGGGTTCATTGTTGTTTCCCATAATTGTTCAGGGTTCATTTCACCTAAACCTTTATATCTTTGTAATGCTAGTTGTTCTCTTGCAATTCCTTTTTGTTCTAAATCTTCATATGCTTTTGCAAGATCTTCATCTGTATAACAATATAAATCTTCCATTCCTTTTTTTGATAATTTATATAGTGGTGGTTGTGCTAAAAATACGTTTCCATTTTCTATTAATGGTCTCATATATCTAAAGAAAAATGTTAATAATAATGTTCTGATGTGAGCTCCATCAACATCCGCATCTGCCATAATTATTACTTTTCCATATCTTATTTTTGTTATATCAAAGTCTGCTCCAATACCGGCTCCTATTGCTACAATTACTGGATTTAATTTGTCATTTCCATAAATTTTATCTGCTCTTGCTTTTTCAACATTAAGCATTTTTCCCCAAAGTGGTAGTATTGCTTGAAATTTTCTGTCTCTTCCTTGTTTTGCACTTCCTCCGGCAGAGTCACCCTCGACAATGTATACTTCACATTCTTCAGGATTTTTGCTACTACAATCAGCTAATTTTCCTGGTAATGTTGATGTTTCCATTGAATTTTTCTTTCTTACTAATTCTCTTGCTTTTCTTGCTGCTTCTCTTGCTCTTGATGCACTTACACATTTTTCCAATATTGCTTTTGCTACTTGTGGATTTTCTTCTAAGAATGTAGCTAATGCATCATTTACCATACTTTGAACTACACCTGTTACTTCACTATTTCCTAACTTTGTTTTAGTTTGTCCTTCAAATTGTGGTTCTTTAACTTTTACAGATACTACTGCTGTTATTCCTTCTCTTATATCTTCTCCCTGTAAATTATTATCTTTTTTCTTTTTAATATATTATGGCTTCTTGCATAATCATTAAATACTTTAGTTAGAGCTCTTTTAAATCCTTCTAAATGTGTTCCACCCTCTACAGTATTTATGTTATTTACAAATGTATATATATTTTCTGAATAACTTGTTGTATATTGGATTGCAATTTCAACTGGAACTTCTCCTGCTTTTTCAATATAAATTGGTGTTGGATGTATTTTTTCTTTATTTTTATTTAAAAATTCAACAAAAGATATCAATCCACCTTCATAGCAAAATTCGGCTTTTTTAATATTTTCTTCATCTCTTTTGTCTTCTAAAGTTATTTTTAGTCCTTTTGTTAAGAAAGCAATTTCTCTTAGTCTTTTTTCTAATACGTCATATTCATATTCTAGACTCTCGAATATAGTGTTATCAGCTAAAAACCTTACTAATGTTCCTGTTTTTTAGATTCTCCTATTTTTCAAGTTTTTTAACTGTTTTTCCTTTTTCGAATTTCATATTGTAAATTCCGCCATCTCTTTCTATTGTAACTTCTGTCCAACTAGAAAGAGCATTTACTACTGATGCACCAACTCCATGAAGTCCTCCTGAAACTTTATATCCACTATCTCCACCAAACTTTCCTCCTGCATGAAGTACTGTATATACTGTTTCTGCTGTAGATATATGTGTTTTTGGATGAATATCTACTGGTATTCCTCTTCCATTATCTTGAACAGATATTACATTTCCTGGTTCTATATCAATATTTATTTTAGTACAATATCCTGCTAAAGCTTCATCAACACCATTATCTACTATTTCATAAACCATATGATGTAATCCTCTAACAGATGTACTTCCAATATACATACCTGGTCTTTTTCTTACAGCTTCTAAACCTTCTAATACTTGTATTTGTTCTGCTCCATATTTGTGATTGTATTTTTCCATTTGTATTCCTCCTATTTTTATTATAAAACTTTTAATTATTTGGTTCTATAATTTTTCCATTAGACACATTATATTCCAAATAATTTAATTTTTCAATATCTAATTTTTCAGTTCCCGTAATAATTACTTGTGTATTTTCTATATTTTCTAAAAAATTTTTTCTTCTATTAGAATCTAGTTCTGACATAAAATCATCTAATAGTAAAATTGGATATTCTCCTATTTCTTCATAAATAACTTGTAATTCTGATAGTTTTAAAGAAAGCATTGCAGTTCTATTTTGTCCTTGTGAACCATAGATATTAATTTCTTTATTATTTATATATATCATAAAATCATCTCTATGTATACCCTTTGTTGTAAATCCTTTTATAATATCTAATTTTCTTCTTTCTTTTAATAATAATAAATATTCTTTTTTTTCTTTTACACTCTGTTATATAATCTAATTTTATTTCTTCTTTTTCATTTGTTATATTATTATGTATATTTTTTAATTTTTCTTTTATTTTTTCTATAAATTCTATTCTATATTCGCATATTTTTTTGTTGCATAATCAGCTAATTTTTCGTCCCAAATATCCAACATTTTTTCATCTTTATGTTCTTCTTTTATTTTGTCTCAAGTATTTATTTCTTTGTTCTATTGTCTTTAAATATAAACTTAATAAGTGCATGTAATTTGGTCTCAATTGACTAATCATCACATCTAAAAATCTTCTTCTATTTTGGGGACCACCTTTTAAAATATTTATATCATCTGGATTAAATAGTACAATATTTATATTTCCTAAAAGTTCACTTAATTTTTTTTTTATTTTTATTCCATTAATATATATATTTTTTTTATTATCTAATTCTATTTTTATTTTTCCATCTCTATCTGATTTTTCATATTCAATTTCTATTATTGCATTTTCTTTATTTAATTTTATCATTTCTGAATCTTTTTTTGCTCTAAATGATTTTCCTAAACTACACAAGTATATTGCTTCTATTATATTTGTTTTTCCTTGAGCATTTTCCCCATAAAATAAATTTATATTTTTATTAAAATATATTTCTTGTTCTTCATAATTTCTAAAATTTTTAATTTTTATTTTTTTTTTTTTATCCACATTTTTTTTCTCCATTTAAAAAGTTGTTCTTTTTAAATTTATTTTATATTTCATTATCCACATTTTATAAACTTATTTTTTCTTTTTTTATTCTTTTTTTACTATTTTTTTCTAATTTTTTCTATTTTTTATTATTTTAGATTTTAATTAATTTTGTTTTTTTATAATTAAATTATATTTTTATTTTTTAAATTGCTTTATTTTTTTGATTTTCGTTAATTTAAAAATTTTATTTTCTATTTTTTATATAATTTTTTATATTTTTATATTTATTTTATATTATTTTTTATATTTTTTTAATTTAATATATTTATATTTTTTAATTTAATATATTTATTTTTTTAAATTTTATATTTATATTATTATTAATTTATTTTATTTATAATTTATGAACTTATTTATTCTTTTTTATTCTTTATTTTTCTATTTTATTCTATTTTTTTCTTTTTTTTTTTTTTTTCTTATAATTAATTTTATTAAATTATTTATATTTTTATTTTTTTGTATTTTTTATATATTTTATCCACAATTTATAAACTTTATTTTTCTTTTTTATTCTTTTTTTTTCTATTTTTTTCTAATTTTTTCTATTTTTTTATTATTTTAGATTTTAATTAATTTTTATTTTATTTAATTAATTATATTTTTATTTTTTAAATTGCCTTATTTTTGATTTTCATTGATTTAAAAATTTTATTTTTCTAATTTTTTATATATTTTTTTCTTTTTTTATCTTTTTTTTTTCTAGTTTATCTTTTTATATTTTTTCGGTATGGTTTTCCACAAAATATAAAATAATGTGGAAAACTATTTTATATTTTTGATTTTATAAAGAAAAAAAAAAGAAAATTTCTTACTTTTAATCTTCTTTTTAATCTAATTGGTAAAATCATATAAACGTAGTCTTTATTTTCAACTGATTTTATTAAACATGGTGATATACTTGTACCAAATTCAACATATACTTCTTCATCATCTATTGATTTCAAACTATCAAGAAAATATTTTGGGTTAAATCCTGCTTCTAAATTTTTTCCTTCAGTTGAAACAAACAATTCTTCTTTTAGCTTCTCCTGTTTGATTTGTACATGAAATTGTTACTTTACCTATATCAACTTTTACTTTTACTGGATATTTTTTTTTTTTTTTCTACACTTGATGAAGATATTAAACTTATTCTTTCAAATGAATTTTGTAAATTATTTTTATTTACTTTTATTCTAGTTTCCCAGTTTTCTGGAATTACATTTTTGTAATTTAAAAATTCTCCATCTAATATTCTAGTTACAATTTTGCAATTATCCATTTCAAATAATGCTTGATTTTTTGCAACTCCTATTTTTATTGTTTCAAAAGAATCTTGTAAAATTTTATTTACTTCATTTAGTGTTTTTCCAGGTATTACTGCACTAAAATCGTTAGTTTGTTTATTTAAGTACATACTTCTTAAAGCTAATCTAAATCCGTCTACAGCAACAATATTTAATTTATTAGATTTTATTTCAAACAAACATCCTGTAAATATTGGTCTATTTTCTTCTGTGCTTACTGCAAATATTGTTTTTCTAATCATATTTTTTAAAGTATTTTGTTCTAATTCTATTGAATTTTCAACTTCTATTTTTGGTAGTTCTGGAAATTCTTCAGGATTCATTGTTGCTAATTTATATAAAGAACCTTCACATTCTATTACTAATAAATTATTTTCATTTAAAGTAATTTTTATATCTGAATCTGGTAATTTTCTTATTATTTCACTAAACATTATAGCATTTACTACTGTGCTTCCTTGTTCTTTTACATCACATTCCATTATATATTCAATACCTATTTCTAGGTCATAAGTAGTTAATTTTATTTCATTATCATTTGTTTGAATTAATATACCTTCTAATATTGGCATTGTGGTCTTAGAAGCTACACCTTTTACTACGGAATTAATAGCTTTTAAGATTTTGTCTTTGTAACAAACTATTTTCATTTTGCTCCTCCTTTAAATAAATAATATTTTTAGTAGTATTAGTATTAGGTCATGTGGAAACTGTGGAAAACTATGTTGAAAGTTGATATCCCTAGAAAAACACCTGTGCATAATTTGGTGGATAAAGTCTAATTTTTTTTCCACATTGCTATTTCTTGTTTGTGTAAAATTGTGTTATACACAATTTTTTTAACACCTTATTAACAGGTACCATGTGGATATCTTATGCTTTACTTCCGTAAGAAGATTTAGACTTACTTTTTTTTTCCAAACATAGATTTTTCCAAACATAAATTTAAAAATAAGAGTCAAATATTTGATATAATTATTTTTTTTCACTTGTAATTATGTTTTTCACACTTTCCACAATTAGTTTAGTACTATTTTTTTTTTTTACATTTCTTTTGCAATTTTATTGTATCCATGCATTACTGTTGAGTGATCTCTATTTCCAAAAGCAGCACCTATTTGAGGAAAAGACATATTTGCAACTTCTCTACATAGATACATTGCAATTTGTCTTGGAAATGCTATATCATTAGATCTTTTACTCCCTGCTAAATCATCTTTGTCAATGCTAAAATATTTTGCGACAGTTTCTTTAATAAAATCATGAGAAATAACTTTTTCACTTTCATATTTGAATTCATTAATAATGTTTTCAGCTAATTCTATTGTAATTGGGCTATGTGTTAATGAAGCTCTTGCAACTATTTTATTAAAAACTCCTTCTAATTCTCTTATGTTAGAATCTATTTTAGTAGCTATATCAGATAGTATTGAGTCATCTATTATAATGTTTTCATCTTGAGCTTTTTTTTCTTAAAATTGCTAAACGAGTTTCATAATCAGGGCAAGAAATATCGGCAAAAGTAATCCCCATTCAAATCTTGATTTTAATCTATCTTCTAAGAATTCTATATCTCTTGGTGGTTTATCACTTGATATTATAATTTGTTTTCCATCTTCTCTTAGAGTATTAAAAGTATGGAAAAATTCTTCCTGAACTCTGTCTTTTCCTGCTATGAATTGAATGTCATCAATTAATAAAGCGTCAATATTTCTGTATTTGTTTCTAAACATTTCTGTTTTATTATCCTTAATGGCATTAATTAGTTGATTTGTGAATTTTTCTGATGTGACATATAAAACATTAGCTTTTCTGTTTTCTTCGATGATTCTATTTCCAATTGCATGCATTAAGTGAGTTTTTCCTAATCCAACACCACCGTAAATGAATAATGGATTATAAGAATTTCCTGGTGCATTTCCTACTGCTAATGCTGCTGCATGTGCGAATCTGTTGTTATTTCCTACGACAAATGTGTCAAATGTGTATTTTGGATTTAATGTTGAGTGATTACTTTCTAATTCAGCATCAGAAACATCTGACTTTTTATCCGAAATGACATTGTTATCATCATCGTTTTCTGAAGACAAATCAATTACTGAAAAAAGTCCAATCCTTGTTTGTTATGTACCTTAAAGTGTTAAATACTAGACTGTTAAATTTATTTTCAATAAAATCTTTTTTGATATTCAGAAACAGCTGTAAAAGTGATATGGTCATTTTCTATACTTTTTATTCCTAATGGTAGTATCCAAGTTTCATATGATATTTTTGAAACTTCTGATTGTAACAATTCTTTGAATTTGCTTAAAAAGTTCATCTTTATCAATAGTCATTCTTCTCTTCCTTTCCAACAAAACTTATCCACACAATTATCCACAACTGTTGATAAGTTTGTAAAAATTTTGTAAAAAAAATTAAAAAAAATTGCGAACAGATTTTTTACTTAATATTTCAACAAAAAAATTATTTTTTTTTTTGTAATTCATATAATAGCAAATTTTTTCTAAAGAAGTCAATAGGATTGTGGAAAAAAATTTTTTTTGAAATGTGGATAAATTTGTAAAAAAAATGTGTGGATAAATACGTTTTATTACAAATTTATTACAAAAATTTGATTTTATATGTTTACATAAGCTTAAAAAATACTTTTTTAAAAAAAAATACTTGACAAGATAAACTACTTTACTGTATAATCGATATACTTATTAGTTTGTGTAAATTTTCCAATAAGGAATTTAATAAAGAATGAGCAGTAGGAGGTGCTATAATGAAAAGAACATTTCAACCAAAAAAACAGACAAGAAAAAAGAAGAACATGGATTTATGAAAAGAATGAAAACTAGAGCTGGCAGAAACGTTTTAAAAGCTAGAAGAGCTAAAGGTAGAAAAAAATTAAGTGCTTAGTATTTATATATTCATGCCTAGTTTTATGAAGTGATTTATAAGAGAAGATGGCAAGAGATTTTTATTTTCTTGCCATTTTCTGTCATTTATACTAGAAAATTATTTATTTTTTTTTTTTTTGATTCTGCTTAGAGGGGAAGAAAAATTAATGAAAAAAACAAAAATGTTAAAGAAAAATTATGAATTTAAAAATGTTTTAACAAAGGGAAAATATTATTCAGGAAGGTATATAGAGGCTTTTATTAGAGATAATAACAAAAATTATAATTTGTTAGGGTTAGCAATTAGCACAAAAAAATAGGAAAAAGCTTTTAAAAGAAATTATATAAAAAGATTATTAAGAGAATCTTATAAAATTAATGAAGATGTATTAAAATCTGGAAAAAGTATGGTTTTTTTGTGGAAAAAGAATGTTGATACATGTTATGCTAATTTTGGTAATATACAAACTGACATGAATTTGATATTTGATAAAAAAGCAGATTTGAAAATTGATAATGTTGATTAAAATATAAGCATGTGTTGATAGAAAGGAATGTCAAAAAGTGAAAAAATTATTTATTAATGTCATTAATTTTTATCAAAAACATATATCTGTGTGGTTGCAGAGTAAAAATATAAATTGTAAATTTTATCCAACTTGTTCAGAATATGCAAAACAAGCAATAGAAAAGTATGGGGTAATAAAAGGTACAATTTTAGGAATTTGTAGAATTTTAAAATGTAATCCTTTCTCAAAAGGTGGATATGACCCGCTAAAATGAGCTAGGAGGAATGTAAATGTTTCAATTTTTGCAAATATTTTTGGATATTTGTTAGATTTTATAAATAATTTAGTTGGAAATTATGGATTAGCAATAATTTTGTTTACTGTAGTTATAAAACTATTAATGTTGCCTCTGTCAATAAAGCAACAAAAAACTATGAAAAAAAGACGGCTAAGATTCAGGAACAACTTAAAATTATTCAATTTAAGTATAAAAATGATCCTGAAAAACTTAATAGAGAGACAATGGAATTATACAAAAAAGAAAAAATATGAGTCCATTTAGTGGATGCTTAAGTGTAATAATGCAGTTTATATTATTAATTTCAATTTTTTATATGGTTCGTTATCCATTAACATATATGGAAAGAAGTTGATAAAGATCAAATTAATACATATATACAACAAATGAAAGATAATGGAAAGACTGTTAGTGAAGCTTATTCAGAAATTGATGTAGTCAGAGAAATAGAATATTTAAGAGACAAATTTCCTGAAGATGAAAAGCTAAAAAAATTAATTTAAATATGAATTTCTTTGGTTTAGATTTAAGTAAAATACCACAACAAAATTTAAGTGATTGGACAGTTTATATTATTCCAATTTTATATATTATATCTACTTTTATTTCTATGAGAATTACAACATCAATGCAGAAGAAAAATCTAAGGAAAATAAAGATGTAATTGATATAACTGAAGAAAAACAGGAGGAAAAGAGTGAGATGGAAGATGCAATGGAACAATCAAACAAAATGATGTCTTGGATGATGCCAATTATGTCTGTTTCAATATCACTTGTTGCTCCTTTGGGACTTGCTTTATATTGGTTAGTAAATAATGTTTTAATGATTGCAGAAAGATTAGTTTTGGATAAAATTGTTAAAGAATAAAGGCTTTACATAGAATTAATAAAACGAAAGGGATGTAATTATGGAAAAAAAGTATTATAGCAGAAGGGAAAAACTACTAATGAGGCTATAGAAAATGGACTAAAACAATTAAATGTATCAAAAAACATGGTTGATATAAAGGTTTTAGAAAATGAGGAAAAAAGAAGTTTTTTTAGTATATTAGCACCAAGAATAGTTAAAGTTCAAATTACTCTTAAAGAAAAAGAGGGTTTTTCTGAGAAAAAGGTAAGAAAAAATAAATTGAATTAGCTGAAGAAGAATTAAAAAAAGCTGAACAAAATTTGACAAAATTTTTAGATGATTTTATAGAAAAAATAGATTCAAATATACAGTATACTATTGAAAAATCAAACTTTGGGTTAAATGTAAACATAAAAAATGGAGAATCAGGATTTTTAATAGGATATAGAGGAGAAACATTATATGCTTTTCAGAATATTTTATCTTCAGTTGCTGGAAAAGGTATAGAGAATAGGGTTCGTATTATATTAGATGTTGAAGGATATAAAGAAAAAAAGAGAAAAAACACTAGAAGAATTAGCAGAAAAAGTTGCTAAAACAGTAATAAAAACTAAAAAATCTATTACTTTAGAGCCAATGCAAGCTTATGAAAGAAAAATAATTCATTCTAAATTACAAAATAATGAATTTGTTGAAACGAGAAGCATTGGTGAAGAGCCTAGAAGAAAAGTAGTTGTTTCTTTAAAAAGAAAATAATTTAATAGAAATTTGAGGTCAAAGGTCAGATTTTTACTTTATTTCAAGTAATTTTCTATCTTTGATTTTTTTTTATTTAAAAATTGTAAAAAAATCTTTTAAAAAGTTACATAATGTGGTAAAATGTTATAGATATTTAAAATTATAAGGAGAAAAAATATGAGTGTTATAGCTTCTATTTCTACGGCTCCACGGAATTGGTGGAATTGGAATAGTTAGAATGAGTGGAACAAAATGCTTTGAAGTGTTAGATAAAATTTTTTAAACCAAAAAAGCAGGAAAAAAATAGAAAATATAAAGGGTTACACTATGAAATATGGACATATTGTTGATAATAGTGAAATAGTGGATGAAGTTTTAGTTTCTTATTTTAAGGCTCCAAAAAGTTACAGCTGAGAATATGTGCGAAATTAATACACATGGAGGAAATGTTATAGTCAGAAAAATATTAGATTTATGTTTAAAAAATGGAGCAGAACTTGCGGAACCTGGAGAATTTACAAAGAGAGCATTTTTAAATGGAAGAATAGATTTGTTACAGGCTGAATCCGTAATAGATGTAATAGATGCGAAATCAGAGAAAGAAGCAAAAGCTGGAATAAAACAATTAGAAGGAGCATTATCTAAAAAAATTAATGAGATAAAGCAAGAAATAATGGATGTTATGATTAATATAGATGTTAGTATTGATTATCCAGAATATGACGTAGATGATGTGACTAATAGTCAAATATTAGATATGCTAGATAGTGTTTGTATAAAATTAGAAAAACTAGAAAAAAGTTTTGATAACGGAAAAATTTTAAAAGAAGGAATAAAAACAGCAATAATAGGAACCCCTAATGCTGGAAAATCATCACTATTAAATGCGATTTTAAAAAGAAGACAGGGCAATTGTAACTGAATATGCAGGAACAACAAGAGATACAATAGAAGAGTTTGCGACTGTAGAAGGTATTCCTTTAAAATTAATAGATACAGCTGGAATAAGAAATGCAAATGATGAAGTTGAAAAAATAGGGATAGCTAAATCTAGGGAAATAGCAAAAGAAGCAGATTTAATTATTGCAATATTTGATTCATCTTGTGAATTAACAGAAGAAGATATGGAAATTTTAGATATAATAAAAGGAAAAAAAAGCAATAGTTGTGCTTAATAAAATGGATTTAAGTAGCAAAATAAACGAAAAGATGGAGTGTTTTAAAGAATTTTCAGAAAATATTGTAAAAATATCAGCTTTAAATCAAGACGGATTAGAAAATTTATATGAGTTAATTTCTAAAATGTTTAATTTAAATCAAATAAACTTTGATAATGATATTATAATTACAAATTTAAGACATAAAAAATCTGATAACAAAGGCATTAGAAAATGTTAAAAAGCAAAAGAAAATACTTTAAATAATATGCCTATAGATATTATAGCTATTTTTATAAAAAAGATATTTTAGAAGATTTAGGAAGCATAACGGGTGAATTTGTAACTGATGATATTATAAATGAAATTTTTTGCCAAATTCTGTTTAGGAAAATAATATATAAATAATGGATGAAAATCAAAAATAAGACATTTTTATGTAATAAATGATTAATTTTATATATATAATAATAAAATACTTTAAAAATTAAAATAAAGACAATTAAAAAATTGAATTATAATAAAAAATATGTAAGAAATTAAGGAACAAAAAAACGGTAAAATAATAAGGTAAACAAATACTTAATAATAAAAATATAATTAACCAAATATTAAATAAATATATAAAATAACAAATAATATTGAGTAAAGTCTTGAAAAACAATAATTTTAATAGCGAACATGTATATAAAGATTACATAATATTAAACGACAAAAAATCGACATATTTACATTTACGTAAATAGAAAAATTTTAAAAGTATTGATACTTTAACTTAAAATAGATTATTTAAATGTATAATGTAAAAAAAACTTTTACTAAAATGTAAAAATCTAAAAAAGAGTAAATAAAACGACGTTTTTTGTTTCCTAAGGAAAGGAAAAAAGATGAGTTATTATGCAGGTAATTATGATATAGCTGTTATAGGAGCAGGACATGCAGGGTGTGAAGCTGGACTTGCTGCAGCAAGATTAGGAATGAGAACATTAGTGTTTTTTCTATAAGCTTAGATGCAGTTGCAAATATGCCTTGTAATCCACATATAGGAGGAAGTTCAAAAGGACATCTAGTAAGAGAGATTGATGCGCTTGGTGGTGAAATGGGGAAAAACATTGACAAAACCATGATACAAATTAAAATGTTAAATACTTCTAAAGGACCGGCAGTTCATTCTTTAAGGGCTCAAGCAGATAGAAAAAAGATATCATATGGAAATGAAACATACTTTAGAAAAACAAGAAAACTTGTATTTAAAGCAGGGAGAAATTGTGGATATTAAAGTAGAAAACGGCAAAGTTACGGCGGTTAAAACTAGTGTTGGGGCAATTTATGGTGTAAAAGCTGTTATTGTTGCCACAGGAACATATCTAAAAGGAAAAATATTTATGGGTGAATTTTCTCAAGAAAGTGGTCCAGATGGTGTTGCTGCTGCAAATCAATTGTCAGATGCTTTAAAAAGAATCGGAGTTAATCTTGTTAGATTTAAAACAGGAACACCAGCAAGAATAAACAGAAGAAGTATCGATTTTTCTAAAATGGAAGTACAAAAAGGAGACGAAGAAGTTGTACCTTTTTTTTTGAAGATGAAATAAAAGATTTAAAACAAGTAGACTGTTATTTGACTTATACAAATGAAGAAACGCATAAAATTATAAGAGAAAACTTACATCGTTCTCCATTATATGCTGGAAAAATAGAAGGAACAGGTCCTAGATATTGTCCATCAATAGAGGATAAAGTTGTTAGATTTAGTGATAAACCAAGACATCAAGCTTTTGTTGAACCTGTAGGATTAGATACAGACGAAATGTATATACAGGGATTAAGTTCTTCTTTACCAGAAGATGTACAAATTGCGTTATATCATACAATCCCAGGGCTAGAAAATGCGGAATTTACAAGATCTGCATATGCTATAGAATATGATTGTATAGATCCATCTAATTTGAAACTTTCTTTGGAATATAAAGGGAATTGATGGCTTGTTTATGGCAGGGCAAACAAATGGCACTTCTGGATATGAAGAAGCTGCATGCCAAGGATTAATTGCAGGAATAAATGCAACAAGAAAAATTAAAGCATTAGAACCTATCATTCTTGATAGAACCCAGGGATATATTGGAGTACTTATTGATGATATTGTTACTAAAGGAACAAATGAACCTTATAGAATGATGACATCAAGAGCGGAATATAGACTACTTTTAAGACAAGATAATGCAGATTTAAGATTAACAGATATAGGACATGAGGTTGGTTTGATTTCTGATGAAAGATATGAAAAATTTAAAAAGAAAAGAGAAAATATAGAAAAAAAGAAATTGAAAGATTAAAAAAAAAATTGTTAAACCAACAGATGAAGTGAATAAATTGTTGATAAAATGTGGAACAGCACCATTAACAACAGGTACAAAAATGGCAGAGCTTTTTAAAAAGAACAGAGTTAGATTATGAAAAACTTAAACCAATTGATGAAAATAGGCCTGAATTATCATTACAAGAAAAAGAAGAAGTTGAAATTCAAGTAAAATATGAAGGTTATATAAAAATGCAAGAGGCACAGGTTGAAAAATTCAAAAAGGTTAGAAACAAAATTATTGCCAGAAGAACTTGACTATGAAACAATACAAGGTTTAAGTTTAGAAGCAAGACAAAAATTAAATAAATTTAAACCACATTCAATAGGACAAGCTTCAAGAATATCAGGGGTTTCTCCTGCTGATATTTCAGTATTACTAATTTATTTACAAGTAAACAAAAAGAATGTATAGAAATTAATATTTGAATGGAGAAAAAAAAAATAAATGAAATTAGAAGAATTTTCAAAATATTTAAGTGATTACGGTGAAAAAAATAGATCTTAAGTTTTCCAAGAAACAAGAAGAACAGTTTTATAATTATATGAATTTACTTTTAGAATGGAATGAAAAAATAAACCTAACATCAATAGTTGAACCTAAAGAAGTTGTTCTAAAGCATTTTATAGATTCATTGACAATAAATAAATATATAGAAAAAGCTTCTTCTATTGTAGACGTTGGAACTGGTGCTGGCTTTCCCGGAATACCACTATTAATATATAGAGATGATATAAAAGTTACATTGGTGGATTCTTTGAATAAAAGACTGATATTTTTACAAGAGGTTATAAATCAATTAGATTTAAAAAACGTAAAAAAGTAATACATAGTAGAGTGGAAGATTTTGGCAAAAATAAAAATTATAGAGAAAAATTTGACATAGCTACAGCAAGAGCAGTTGCAAATTTAGCTGTACTTTCTGAATATTTGGTTCCATTAGTTAAAATTGGTGGAAAATGTATTTGCATGAAGGGAAGTATAATTGAAGATGAAATAAAACAATCTGAAAATGCTTTTAAAAATTTTAGGAACTAAAAAGAAGTTAATAGAAAAATTTGAATTACCAAATTCAGATATGGAAAGAAATATTATTATATTAGATAAGATAAAAAATACACCTTCTAAATATCCTAGAAAGGCTGGAATACCAACAAAAGAAAACCAATAATATAATTTTAAAAAAAGATTCAATAAGAATAAAAAATCTTGTTTCTTTTTTTATAAAAAAATATAGTAAATTTTATTGACTTTTTTCGATGAAATTATATAAGATAAATATAGAAATAAAATAAACTAAAATGTAAATATTTACAAAACAAGGGGGCTTTTTGTGGGAAAAGTAATATCAGTAGCAAATCAAAAAGGTGGAGTAGGAAAAACAACAACAACAATAAATTTAAGTACATTATTAGCAAAAAAAGGGAAAAAAGGTTCTCTTAATAGATGCTGACCCTCAAGGAAATGCAACTAGTGGTGTTGGAGCTGAAAAAGATATAGAATTATCAACATATGATGTATTAGTTGGAGAAACAGAAATAGAAGAAACTTTAGAAGATACAATGATTGAAGGATTAAAAAGTATGTCCATCTAATATAAACTTAGCAGGTGCAGAAGTTGAATTAGTATCAATGATGTCAAGAGAACAAAGATTAAAAAGAAAAATTAGAAAGCGTAAAAGTAAAGAGTTTGATTATATCTTAATAGATTGTCCACCATCATTAGGATTAATAACTTTAAATGCATTTACGGCATCAGATAGTGTTTTAATACCAGTACAATGTGAATATTATGCATTAGAAGGATTAGGACAACTTATAAATACAATAAATTTAGTCAAAAAGATTTAAATAAAGGAATTGAAGTAGAAGGTGCATTGCTAACAATGTATGATGCAAGAACAAATTTATCTAATCAAGTGGTAAAAGAAGTTAAAAAATATTTTAATGATAAAGTTTATAAGACAGTAATTCCTAGAAATGTAAGATTAAGTGAAGCTCAAGTTATGGAATGCCAATTACAGAATACGACCCAAGGTCAAAAGGTGCAAGAAGTTATGAAAAATTTACAAGAGAATTTCTTAAAATAAATGAAACAGAAAGAAAAGCTAAACATATGATGTAAAAATAAAAGAGAGGAAAGTGGTAAATATGCCTAAGAAAACAGGGTTAGGAAAAGGACTAGATGCCTTATTTGGACCAGTTCCCGAAGAAGAAAAAGCACAAGAAAATGATGTTTTAAAAAATCTAAAAATAACAGAAGTTGAACCAAATAGAGATCAACCAAGAAAAAACTTCAATCAAGAAGCATTAGAAGAACTTGCAGAATCAATAAAAGAATATGGATTAATTCAACCTATAGTTGTTACAAAAAAAGATGGATATTATTCAATAATTGCAGGAGAAAGAAGATGGAGAGCTTGTAAACTAGCAGGGTTGCAAGAAATTTCTGCAATAGTAAGAGAAGATGATGAAAAGAAAAATACAGAAATATCATTAATAGAAAATATTCAAAGAGAAGACTTAAATCCTTTTGAAAAAGCATTAGGAATTAGAAATTTAATAGATACATATGGATATACACAAGAAGAAGTTGCTCAAAAATTAGGAAAAAGTAGAAGTGCTATAGCAAATACAGTTCGTGTTTTAAATTTGGAACCAAGAGTACTAGAATTTGTAAAAGAAGGTAAACTAACAGAAGGACATTGTAAAGCACTATTATCTATTACAGATCCAGAAAAACAGTATGTTGTGGCTGTTGACATGATAGAAAGAGGTGCGACAGTAAGAGAACTAGAACAAAGAAATAAAAAAATAAATAAAAAAGTAGTTTCAAAAGAAGAACTAAAGAGAACAAGTGTACTATATAAAGATATAGAAAATACATTCCAAGGTTTTTTTGGAACAAAAGTAAAATTAAATCCAGGTAAGAAAAAAGGAAAAATTATTATAGAATATGCATCAAATGACGACTTAGAGAGAATCTTAAACTTAATGAAATAAAATATATCATTAAAATATTAACAAAATGGAGGTTTGTATGCAAGAATTAATTGATTTTTTAAAATTAGATTATATATTTTTAGTATTAAATCTAGTAAATATTTTTTACTTTTATTGGATTTGTTTATTTATTAATATCAAATATAAAATTAAAAAATAAATATAAATTATTTATAAAAAAGTTGGGAAAAGGAAAAGAATATAGAAGAAGACTTAGAAAATTATATGTATAGAGTAGAAAGAGTTGAAAAACAAAATGCAGAAATCTTATCATTTTGTAGTAATTTAGATAATGACATATCAAATTGCATTCAAAAGGTTGGAATTGTAAGATATAGTGCTTTTAAAGATACTGGTAGTGATTTGAGTTTTGCTGTTGCAATGTTAGATGAAAATAATACTGGAGTAGTATTTAATGGAATATATTCAAGAGAAATGTCTAATATTTATGCAAAACCGGTTGAAAATGGAAGTTCAAAATATACATTATCAAGTGAAGAAAAAAGAAGCAATTGATAAGGCTATAAATACAAATAATTTGATTAAAATAAGGAATTAAATTATTAAATTCTTAGATTTATAAAAAATGAAAAATATGAAAATCATAAAAAGTAGATGAATTATTGATTTTTGTTGAATTTATAAAAAATAGAGCTACAAAATTAAAAAATATAAAAATGCTATTGACAAATGTCTGTAATAATGCTAATATAAATACTGTCGCTGGACATTTGTCTCGACATATGGAGAGGTGGTCGAGTTGGTTTATGGCACCAGTCTTGAAAATTGGCGTAGGGTAATAGCCTACCGTGGGTTCGAATCCCACCCTCTCCGCCAAACTATTATATAGATATAAGACCATAAATTTATAACTTTATAGATTTAAGTTTTTATATCTTTTTTTATATATTTGGAGATGTACCCAAGTGGTGAAGGGGACTGTTTGCTAAACAGTTAGGTCCCGAAAAGGGGCGCGGAGGTTCGAACCCTCTCATCTCCGCCAAAATACTAGTTATAAAACTAGTATTTTTTTATATAAATTAAAAAGATAATTAAATTTTTTTTAATATATTAATTTGTTTTAATAGTGAATGATTAGGAAAATTTCTTATTAATTTTTAATTTATTTATGGCTTATTTTAGCTAAAATGTATAAAAAATAGAAAAAATTAAAAAAAAGTTGAAAAATATGAAAATATACGTTATAATTAATATAGTATATTAAGAAAGATGGTGATTTACATATGAAAAAAAGATTAAATATATTTACTATAATAGTATTATTTTTAATATTAGTAAGTGTATTTAATTGTAACAGAAGTTTTGCAGCAGCGAAGGTTGTTCAAGATGGAGGAGGAAGGGAAATAAGTGAATTAGAAAAATACAGACCTAATGTGCTATCAGCTGATGATTCTGAATTAGTGATAGATAAAGTAGGGATTGTATTAGGTGCTATTAGAAATATTAGTGTAGTTGTTTCTGTAATAGCATTAATGATAATAGGTCTTAAATATATTTTTGGTAGTGTAGAAGAAAAGGCAAATTATAAAGCTACATTAGTGCCATATGTTATTGGGTTTGTGTTAGCTATAGCCGGAACTACATTAGTAGATTTTATTTATAATATGGTTCATTAATATTTAATTATACATGAAGTAGGTGAAAGTAATGAAAAAAAAATAGTTAAAAACCTAATTATAATTTTAATGATAATAGCATTAAATATTACTTTTTGTAATATTAATAAAGTACAAGCGGCTGGAATTTCAGATTTTATTACAGGTGGAGATAATTTTATTAACGCTGGAAAAACAGGAAATGTAACAATTGATGAAAATAAATTAGCAGATACTTCTAGTTATATATATAATATACTTTTACTTGCTGGAATAGTAGCAGCTGTTATTATAGCTGGAATTCTAGGAATTAAATTTATGATAGGATCAGCAGAAGAAAAAGCACAAATAAAAGATGCATTAATTCCTTTTGTAATAGGTTGTATTGTAATATTTGGAGCATTTGGAATATGGAAAATATTTGTTACAATAGGAAAAAAGTTTATAAAATTTGTTATTAAAGTTTACTTAGATAACTAGGTAATTAATATAAAAAATAAAAAAGGGAGGAAATAAAAATGAAAAAAACAGTTAAAATACTTACTATATTATTATTAGCAGTAATGTTAGTTTCTTTTTGCGACAAATGTTTTTGCAGCAACAGGTACAGCTGTAACACCAGGAGCTTTAAATGAAAAAAATAGATTATGGTTCTGATAGTGATACAAATTCTATTATGACACAAGCTGGAAAAATAATGGGAATGATAAGAAATATTGCCATAATAGCTTCTGTAATTATATTAATGGTTCTAGGTGTAAAATATATGCTTGGAAGTGTAGAAGAAAAAGCTGAATATAAAAAAATCTTTTTATGCCATTAATTATAGGTATTATATTAGTAGTAGCAGCATCTTCAATAGCAACATTTATTATTGGAATAATAGACTAATTACTAAATAAGGTAATCCGTAAGGATTATCTTTTTTTTTTTTTGCTGAAAAACTGTTATTACAATAATATTACAAATCTATTAAAATTCCACTTTTTTTGATAAAAACTATACAATTATCCACAATTTATGATATAATATAAATGTATAATTATAATATGAAGAATACGGAGGAAAAAATATGCGAACTTATGAAATACCAAGAAATTATAAGGGTGAGGGAAGAATTTTATATATTTTTTTCAACAAAGGCTTTGATATATACATGTGTTGGGGCTGGAATTGGATTAATATTTTATGTTATGTTTAAGATATTAGGACTTTCAATGATCGGATTAATTATTACTGTTATCTTTGGAGCTATAGGTTTTGGAATAGCTACGTTAAAAGTTCGAGAAACAAGAAGTTTGCATTTAAGATTACGAAAATGACAGGTGGAGAAAATATAGATGATGTAATTTTAAGATGGATTAAAATTTAAAAAAAAAAAATAAGAATATATGTTTAAAAAAGGGAGGAAAATAAAGATGAAAATGATAATGGAAAATTGTTTAGTTATTTTGGCTTTTTATGGTTTGTATATTAGATTGTTTTGTGTATCTATTTTTGTTTGTTTTTAAAATTAAAAAAAGAAATCCGAACAAAAATAAAAAGAAAAAATTAGATTCTAAAACCAATGAACAAAGCAAAATAAAGGAAAACTGCAAAGAGTTATAATAAACAATCTATATTTAAATTTATGGATTTTGATAAAATCCAAGATAATATGATTGTTCAAAAAATGGAAAAAAAGATTTTTAATGGTTATTGAATGTCAAGGTATTAAACTATGATTTAATGTCTGATTAGAAAAAAAAACAGTGTAGAACAAGGCTTTATTCAATTCTTTGAATACATTAAGATATCCTATTCAAATATATGTTCAAACTAAAACTGTTGATTTGGGAGACAGCATTCAAAAACTTATAAAGAAAAAGTAAAAATATCAAAAGATAAATTAAATCAAAAAAATTTGATTATAATCAGAAAATTCGATCTAAATACTTATGATAAAAGTGCTTTAGAAAAGAAAATTTGAAATAACAAAAGCAAAAAATTTATATGAATATGGAATAGATATAGTAAATAATACAGAAAGAATGAGTTTAAATAGAAATATTTTTGAGTAAACAATATTATATAATTATACCATATTATCCAGAAGAGTTGAATTCAGAGAATTATGCAAAAGAAGAAATATCAAATGCTGCATTTTCAGAATTATATACAAAAGCACAGTCAACAATAAGTTTACTTTCAGTTTGTGGAATTAATGGTAAAATACTTGATTCGTTTGAATTAGCAAGAATTATTATATACTGCATATAATAGAGATGAATCTGAAGTTTATGATTTACAAAAAGCTATAAATTCTGGATTCGATGAAATGTATATTACTGCACCGGATGTATTAGATAAAAGGATGAAGGCTTTAGACGAGGAAATAGAAAAAGAAGCAATAAGAAAAGCAAATGAAGCAGCAATGGAAGCCAAAGTAGAAAGTGATAAGGAGAAAGCCGTAAGGAAAAAAAAGAAGAAGAATTTTCTGAATTAATAGCAAAAATGTCAAAATTTATATTAGAAAATAACAAAAGTATTTTAGGTAAGGAAGTTGTTGATAGAGCAAAAGAAAAAAAGAAAAGGGGGAAAGAAAAGATGAAAAAGAACAGAATAAAAAAAAGGAAGAAGAACAAAGAGAGCAATTTAACGAAGAAGAAAATACAAGGCTTTTAAAAAGAAAAAAGACAATAAAAGAGATAATTGCACCGTCTGGAATTGATGCCTCTGATATTGATAGGCTAGAAATTATTTCAAGCACTAAAAGATATGCAAGAAGTTTTTTTGTATCTTCACTTCCTAGAATGGCTATTTTTCCCGAATTGTTTAGAGATTTATATATGTTTGGAGATGTAAATACATCAATATATATAAGACCAATTAAAGAGGATAAATCTCAAAACGATTTAAATAGAGTTATAAACGAGTTGGAAACAGAAAGAATTGTTGCAGCAGATAGAGGAAATATTAACAGAGAAAGTACAATTTCACAAAAGAGATTAGAGGCAGAGGAGCTAAGAGATGAAATAGCTGCAGGATTTAATAAATTATTTGAGGCATCTATTGTATCAACATTATTTACATATAGTTTGGAGGATTTGGATAGATATACTAAAATGCTTGCTTCCGAGATGTCTAAAAGTTTAGTAGGGATAAAAACAGCATGGGGAATGCAAGAAGAAGCTTTTCAAAGTAATTTGCCATTAATGAATGATAAATTAGAAAAAATACATACATTTGATAGGAATTCAATGGGAACAGTTTTTCCTTTTACTACATCTGAAGTTGGACATTCTTCTGGTGTACCTCTTGGATTTAATAAACAAACTGGAACACCTATATTATTCGATAATTTTCATAATTCTTTAACAAATTATAATATGGTTATTTTTGCTAAGTCTGGGGCAGGTAAATCTGTTACTATGAAGACATTAATTTCAAGATCATCTGTATTGATGGGAATTGAGAGTTTAGCATTAGATGCAGAAGGAGAATATACAATTGTTGCGGATTCTTTAGGAGGAATTAATGTTGTCATTAGTCCTACATCTAATACTGTAATAAATTTATTTGATATTGAGCCGGAAAATGTAAAGGATGAAATTACAGGAAAAGATAGGGTAGTATTAAATGTAGAGAATAAAGTTGAAGATGTTACGCAAGCATTAGTTACAATGGCTAAAGGAAGTACAAGAAGTAATGAAGTAAATGAGCTTACTAAGCAAATTATTGCAGAGATTGTTGCAGAAGAATATGCATTTAGGTATAAATAGTGATCCAAGTAGTTTATTTATTCAAGCAAAAGATGGTAGTTTTCAAGGAAATATGCTTGCAAAAGAAAAGAAGAAAATGCCAACAATAGGTTCATGGTATAGAAGATTATTAAAAAAATCTCAAGATAATGATAACAAAAATTATGAATATCACTATAGTTACCTATTAAAAGTTATGAAACAGTATGTAAGGGAATATGATGGGCAAATGGCTTATTTTGATGGACAATCTACATTTGAATTATTGGACAATGTTCCTTTTATTAATTTGGATATTTCACAACTTGAAGAAAGATTTGCAAGACCTCTTGCTCAGCAAATATTACTTTCTTGGATTTGGGAAAAGTACGTAAAAAAGAAATAGTGAAGATAGAAAAAAGGCTAAGAAGAAGAGAGTTATAGTTGATGAGGCTTGGATGTTGTTACCATTCCCTGAAGCCGTAGACTTTTTAAATAAAATGGCTAGACGTGCTAGAAAAAGAAAAATCACAAAGATTCCAAGATTTTTATGAAAAACCTGAAGCACAAGCAGTTTTAACTTCTTCTGATACAAAACTATTTTTAAAATGCACAATATGCTATGAAAGAAAGTCCATCATATGTTGGATATGGAATAATATTTTTTGTTTTAGTATTATTTACTGTATATTTTCTTTTTACATATTTAAAAAGGGTATTATATATGGCATTTTTAACGATTATTGCTCCATTAGTAGCTATGACATATCCAATTGATAAAATAACTGATGGAAAAGCTCAAGCTTTTAATATGTGGTTAAAAGAGTATATATTTAATTTGTTGATACAACCAATGCATTTAATTTTATATACTGTATTAGTAACATCAGCATTTAAATTAGCATCAGAAAATATTATATATAGTTTAGTTGCAATAGGATTTATGGTACCAGCAGAAAAACTATTACGTAAATTCTTTGGATTTGAAAAAGCTCAAACACCGGGATTACTTGCTGGACCAGCAGGCGCTGCTATTACTATGGAAGCTATGAAGCATTTGTTTGGAAAACCACCAAAAGGAATGGATAATAAAGCAAATTCAAAATCAGATGGTGAATCTTCAAGTGATGATGCAAAGCAAATAAAACAAAAAATGATTTTAATACTGATGATGAATTTTTTGGTACTGATGAGGCGAATAGTAATCAAAATGGTAGTAATGATTCATCATATGATGATAGTCAAGATAGCAGTTTACCAGGACCTAATGGTGGTTTACCTGGGCCAACAGAGGATGATGATAATATAATTGATTTATCAGAAGATGAATATCATTTAGGTGATGCAGGCGATAATTCAGTACAAGAAAATAATGATAGAAACGATATGGGAGATGATGATGGAGATAATAGTAGAAATAATAGCCAAAATGATAATATAAATAACTCTGTAAAAGATGATAAGAAAGATAAAAGAAAAAAAATAAAGAAAAGATCATATGCAAGTGCAATAGGAACAGGGTTGAAATATTATGGAAAAGGTATGGCAAAAAATGTGGCTAATGCTGCTAAAAATAAAGTAAAAAATGCTCATCCATTAAGATTTGCGGCTGGTATGACAGCAGGTGCTACCTTTGGAATGATGGGATTAGCTGCAGGGATTGCGTCTGGAGATTTATCAAAAGCAGCTCAATATACTACTGCTGCCGCAACAGGGGGATATAAATTTGGAAGAAGTACTGCTGAGGCAATGGGTTCTTTTGCTCCAAAGAATGTTAAGGATATTGCAGAAAGATCAATGTATGCAACCGATGATGAGTATATTGAAGTAAAGCAACAACAATATATAAGAGATTTCCAAAAGAATGACAAGAATAAATTTGAACTAGAAAGAAAATATGGAAAAGAAGAGTCAAAGAGAATAATGAAAGAGGATGTACCAATATTAATGCAAAATGGTATAACAAACATGGAGGATATTAAAGCTGTTGAGGATTTAGTAAAAGATAAAGATGCAGAAAAAATTACAACAATAGAGAAAGCAATTGCTACTAAGAACATGGCAGATAGAGTTGGAAATACTGAGAAGATGAAGGACGACGATGTAGAAAATGGAGAAAAACTCTTAAAAAAAGATTATGACAATAGTGAAAAATGGAAAGATAGAGATACTGAAGAGATGTCAACAGAGGCTATGAAAGCAATAAGAGCGTATAATAGAATAAGATACAATTAGAAAAAAGGAGACTATAATTATGTATAAATTAATAAGATTTTATAATCAGAATAGGAAGCAAATAATAAAGATTATACTAATTATAGTCTTTGTTATTGGAATTATTCAATTGTTAAATTATTTAGTTGGCAATAAAAATAATATTGATAATAATGTTCAAATTAACGTAAGTTATGAAAATAATCAAACATCAGAAATTGTATCTGATAAGTCTCTTGTATCTGGACAAACTATAGCTAGTGAAACAATAAAGAAAGATAGTGAGATAATAAAACAATTTGTAGAATTGTGTAATCAGAATAATGTTGAACAAGCATATGAATTATTGACAAATGAATGTAAAGAAAATATGTTTCCAACTATAGACGATTTTAAACGTATATATTGCTATGAAATTTTTAATTCATATAAGACATATACATTGGAAAATTGGACAAATAGTACTTATCAAATAAGATATACTGGGGATATATTAGGAACAGGGGATTTGAACAATAACGAGACAAGGCAAGATTATATAACTGTTGTAAATAAAAATGGAGAAAAAAAAATTAAATATTAATAATTATATTGGAAGAAATAGTTTAAATAGAACAACAAATTATGAAGATATAAAAATTGTAGTAACAAGTGTAGATATATATATGGATTATGAAATTTACAATTTAGCTATTCAAAATAACTCTAATAAAGATATATTATTAGATACAAGCAATGATACAAAATCTATTTATTTATTAGATGGTAAAGAAATGAAATATTATTTTTATAATAATGAAATAATAGAAAATAAATTGCTAATTAAAGGTGATTTTACAAATTCTTTAAAAATAAAATTTGCAAGTACTTATAGTTCAAATAAAAAAATTAAGAAAATAGTATTTTCAAAAGTTGTTTTAGATTATGAAAAATATGAAAATTTAGAAAATAAAGAAGAATATAAATTTTATCAAATTAATGCAAATGTAAATTAGGATTGTATAAGTAAGAAGAAAGGAGAAGATAATATTGGATAAAATAACAAGTTTTTTTTAGTAGACATTGGAAAATTTTAATTCCTGTTATTGCAATAATTTTTATAGTTATAATATTATCTTCTGCTGTTATGCTTATTACATTGGATGATGGAACATATAAAGAAGGAGATATGGGTAATGTCCCATATGCTGCATCTACATATGTTAAAAGTATAAAATTTACAGAAGATGGGATAAAATTTATTTATACACATACAGATGAAACAACAGGAGAAGAAATTTCAGAGGAAAAAACTTCATCTGAAATGGCACAAATTACATGGGATGAAATGAAAAAGAATGGTTCAACTGTTGAAAATTATTTAGATTCTGTTGATGAACTAGAAAAATTAATGAATGCAGAAATAATAACACAATATCCTAAACTAGATAATGTTACAGGCTTAAATGGAACATTAGAATTTGAAAGACGAAAATCAGATGGCACAACAGTAAAACTTCAATTTATAAATTTAGAGACTTTTAATAGTTATATAGAAGAGAAAAAGAACAGATGTTATAAATTATTATACATTAGATGATAGTGGAAATGTTTTAATAGGAGTAGTAGATGAAACAACTGAGACATTAAATTCTAATGATGAAGAAATGGAACTAAATGAATATTCAGATAGTTTATCTGACGCTAATAAAAAAGAGTGAAGGAAATTATTTAAAAACAGAATATAATGTATACTCTAAATCTATTAATTATAAAAGTGCAGTTGATAAGTATACAATGCCTTTTCAATATTTATGGTCTATTATAGTTATTGGAGACGATAAAGGTGTAGGACTAGAGTTAGCAGATTTAGTAGAAAATAGCCAAATAGTAATTTCTATATTTGATAATATTACAACAACAGTAAATGAAAGTACATATACATATCATAAAGAAAAAAAAAAAGTGGATGTTTCAGCAACAGCAACAGCAAATACTAATTATGGTACATATACTAAAAGTGATAGCTGGAAGAAGGCTGACGAATGGAAAACGGATATAGATTATGAAATAAAACATGTAATTACATATAAGAATAATACTCAATTGTAGATTTGACAAAAGCGGATGTATGGGTTGTAGATTATAGTAAAGAATATGATTATGAGTCATCAACTCAGACATCACAAGAAAATAATGAAAGAAATTTAGATGATACTGAATATGTAGAAGATAGTGATAGTCCAAAGAGTTCATCTTCTGGAGATGGTTCTGACTTAGATAGGTATGATAAATTCAAAGGAAAATTAAGTGATTTAACAACAGAATTAGAAAAAGATGTAAAAAAAGAATGTTACTTTAGTAACTGAGAATGTAATTGTTGGGTATGAGGGTTATATTTCAAAGCCTATTATTGAAAAAAGAATTAAAGAACTTACAATGTCAACAGGTATAACATCATGCAAAGGAAAATATTATACTCACCAAGTTGATAAAAAGAAGTGGATGTATCTACAACATATTCACAAAAATATGTTGCAAAGACACCAATAAATAATCCTAAGGTAGAGAAAAAGACAGAAGAAGAAATAAAAAACGGAACAGGACAAAATAATTTTGTTACAATTTTAAGTGATTCAAATCATACAAATGCAAGAAGAAAAATAACAGAAGAAGTAACAAGTTGGTTTTTTGAATTATTGGAAGAAAATCCTGATACAGTTAATATGGTGGATTTGACAAGTTATTTGTTATATAAAGTTACAGGTGATGAAAATAGATTTAATAATTCTTATGATTTTTCAATTTATGCAAATAATGCATTTTCATTTGCTGGTGGAGGTATATATAATGGAACAATACAAGAAAAAGTTTGGTTTGCATTGAAAGATTTAGGATATAGTGATATAGCTGCAGCAGGTGCTATGGGAAATATTCATTATGAATCTGGTTCTTTTGATCCTAACAGAGTAGAAGGTGGATACACAGAAGAAACAGGAGGTATTGGTATTTGTCAATGGACAAATAATAAGCGTGGAAGTACAGGAAGAAACACAAATTTAAGAAATTATGCTGCATCAAAAGGAACAACATGGCAAGATGAAAATATACAGGTTACATTTCTTATAGGAGAGCTTACTAAAGGTGGTGGTGCTGATGGATATGCATCATATCAATTAATGACTACTACTAAGTATTATGGTTCATCTTTGGCTACAGCGACTGCTTGGGAAAATGCTGAAAGTGTAGAAGATGCTACAAAAAGCTTTTTGCTATACTTTTGAAAGACCAGGAGTTAATTATGCAGCAAGTTCTATGGCTACAAGAATTTCTTATGCACAAATGTATTATAGTCAATATCAAGGAATGACAGCACCAGAAGAAATAGATACAATATTGACAGGAGATAATAAACAAAAGATGGAATTGATGATTGCAGAAGCTAAGAGAATTGCAAATGACGATAGATATCAATATAGTCAAAGTAATAGAAATGCTCAATTTTATTATGATTGTTCAAGCTTTGTATCAAGATTATATCAACAATATTTTGGAATTTCGAGATTAGATTACGGTGCTGCAGGACGTGGAACTGATAATATAAAAAGTAAATTGTCAAACGAATACAGTGGCAATGACAAATTTACAACCAGGAGATATATTGTGGAAGAATGGACACGTAGCATTATATATTGGAAATAATCAATTAGCTGAAGCAATGAATACACAAAGAGGAATTGTAATATCTACATTTTCTATGAGTAGATTTACATATGCATTTAGAATTATAAGATAAAGTTTATATGATATGTGAAAAATTAAAGTGTTGGTTTATGGGTGATACCAATAAAAAACCTAAATATATTACAAGGAAAAGTTTTTATATGAATAAAAAACATATAATAATATTAATTATTATTTCTATTATTATAATATTATTAACAGGAAGTATATTGTTTTTATTAAAAAAAAAAGTAATAATAATGATTCTATTCCTGAAATAAGTGATGTTGGAGAAGATATCGATTATTCTTCAACTAATGAAAAAATTGTAACTGATAAAATAGAATATTATACTGTTAGAAATTGTATTAATAATTATTTAAATGCTTTAAATAAAGAGAGTTCAATTTATTATTTTGGAAATGAATATAATAAAGATGCTCAAATTGAAAATGTATATAGTTTGTTAAGTTCAAAATTTATAAGCCAACAAAATATAACACAAAGTAATTTATTTAGTATAATTAAAACAATTGATGAAGAAGAAATTTTTATACCTTTAGAAATGAAAGTATTAGAAAAAGAAAATATAAATCAATATGTAGTTTATGGGGAAATACAGACTTTAAATAATAAGTTTATTAGTAAAAAGTTTTATTATAGTTAATTTAGATATGAAAAATAAAACTTATTCTATAGAACCAGTAATAGATAATTATAATAGTATAGACGATATAACTTTAAATAATGAAAATATAGCAATAAATAAAAATGATTATAATATGTATAAAAAATCAAAATATAACTAATGAATATGTGACAAATGAGTATTTTGTTTTATTAAAAAGATTAATGTTATCTGATCCAGATATGGCATATACTTTAATGAAAGAAGAGTATAAGAATAGTAGATTTGGCAATATAAATGAATTTAGAAATTATATAAATAACAATAGACAAGAAATTTTAAAAATTGATATGAAACAATATCTTGTGAATAATTATGAAAATTATATAGAATATGTTGCTAAAGATCAGTTTGGAAATTTATATATTTTTGATGAGAATGAAGATAAGAGTATAGATATAAAATTTGATACTTATACTTTGAAATCAGAGGTATTTACTAATAAATATATAAAATCAACTGATGAAGAAAAAGTTCAAATGAATATAGATAAATTTATTCAAATGATTAATAGACATGATTATAGAACTTCTTATAATTGTATAGCAGATAGTTTTAAAAATAATTATTTTAAAACACAGGAAGAATTTCAAAATTATATAGAAAACAATTTTTATAGTTATAATAAATTTGAATTTAAAAGTTGTGAAAAGAAAGCGGCAGATATTTATGTTTGCAAAGTACAATTAACAGATTATATGAACGAAAATTCAGAAATTAAAGAAATAAATGTAATAATGCAGTTAGGTGATAATTTAGATTTTAAAATGTCATTTGGTATGTAATAAAGGGGTTGCAAAGCGACCTCTTTTGTTTTATAATCCAATAGAGGAGAGTGAGATTACATGATTGAACTTAAAAATATATCTAGAGAATATAAAAAAGGAAAAAAAAAGTTATAGATAATTTAAATATGATAGTAAATGATGGAGAAATATTTGGTTTTTTAGGGCCAAATGGAGCTGGAAAAACAACAACAATTAAAATGATGGCAGGAATATTAGATATTGATAATGGTGATATTATAATAGATGGTAAGAGTATAAAAACAAATCCAATAGAAGCAAAGATGTCAATGGGTTTAGTTCCAGATAGTCCAGATGCATTTTTAAAATTAAAAGGAATTGAATATTTAAATTTTATGGCAGATGTATATGAGGTTTCAAGTGATGATAGAAAGAATAGAATTAATGAATTATCTGAAAAATTTGAAATTTCTAATGTTTTAAATAATAAGATTGAGAGTTATTCTCATGGTATGAGACAAAAAAATAGTTATTATTGGTGCATTATTGCATAATCCAAAAAATTGGATATTAGATGAACCAATGACAGGATTAGATCCAAAATCATCTTTTTTGAATTAAAAAGGTTAATGAGGGAACATGTAAATAAAGGAAATATGGTATTTTTTTTCAACACATATTTTAGATGTTGCAGAAAAGATTGTGTGATAAAATAGGGATTATTGATAAAGGAAAATTAGTATTTGTTGGAACTTATGAGGAAATGGAAAAGAAAGAGCTAAAGGAAAATAAATCTTTAGAAGAATTATTTATGGAGATAATAAAAAATGATTAAAAAAATAAAAAATATATTTAATTTAACAAAAATATTTTTTAAAAAGTTCTTTTCAAAATCCTTATATTATTGATAAAAATACAAATAAATTAAATAAAAAATCGCCGTTTGTGTGGTTAATGATAATTGTTATGATAGCAATATCTTATTTAAGTTTTGAGGTTGTAAAATTTTTAGTTAAAATAAATCAACCAACTATATTTTTAAATACATTTTTTATGATTTTAAATATAATAATAATTTTTCAAATAATTTTAGCGAGTTTTAATGTTTACTTTTTTTCGAAAGATTTGGAATTGATTTTACCGTTACCAATAAAATCAGAAGATTTATTAATTTCAAAATTTAATACTATTTTAATTAATATATATTTTTCGGAATTAATTTTTGCTCTGATTCCATTATTAATTTATGGAATATTAACTAATTCGGAATTTTATATTATTTATTTTTAATAATTATTTTAATAATATTTCCTATTTTAGCAAATCTTATTGTAAGCATTATTACTATGATATTTATGAAATTTTCAAAATTTATAAAAAATAAAGATATTTTTCAAATAATTATTACATTATTTTTTATTGGAAGTCTAATTTTATTAGAATTTTTTATAATAAATAATATTACAAGTAATTTAAGTGATAATACAACAATAAATAGTGAAAATATAATTAATGGAATTAATACTTTTAATGGAAAAATAAAAAATATTAATAAATATTTTTTAATTATAAATCCAATAATAAATATTTTAAATAATTATAATAAAATAAATATAATTTTAGATTTTTTAAAAATTATTTTTATTAATTTATTATTTTTAATTTTATTTATTTTAGTTGGAAAAAAAGTATTATTTAAAAAATATTTTAAAAAAAATAATAATTATTATATAAAAATGAATAATAAAAAAATAAATGATAAAATTCAAAAAAAAATAATAAATTAATTTCATATATAAAAAAAAAGAATTTAAAATGTTGTTTAAAAATCCAATATTTTTTATACAAAGTATTTTTCCAACATTAATACTAACAGTATCTTTAATTATAATTACTGTAATTGCTTTTGCCTAATTTACAACAAATATTAACAACAAATTCTGTGTTTGAAGAAGTGACTTTTTCCGTAGACTTAAGTGTTATTTGTTTGATTTTAGGATTAATACAAATAATATTTACTATGTCAAATATATCTATTAGTGCAATATCAAGAGAAGGAAAAAATGCTCAGTATATGAAATTTTTACCAATAGATTTTTATAAACAATTTATTTGTAAGTCTATTCCACAAATAATAATTAATGCTTTTGTGGTTATGGTTGTATTATTTTTTAATTAAATTAATTTTTCCAACTTTTGAAATTATATATTTATTATTATTATTTATTTTAGGAAATTTAATAAATATTTTAAATAGTAATTTAATGGTTTTAGTTGATTTAATTAGGCCAAATTTAGATTGGAATGCAGATTATGAAGCAATAAAAAATGGAAATAATAAATTGTTTCAGTATGCTTTCACAATATTGATGATATTAATATTAGTTTATTTTTATAATATTTTTTTATATATAAATTTAATTTTGGCATGTATTTTAATTATTTTTATTTTAATTATTTTAATATTAATTTTAAATAAAATAATTAAAATAAATATTAATAAATTATTTAAAAAAATAAAATAATATAAATTAAATTTAAAATAATAATTTTAAATTTAATAATTTAATTATAAATTAAAAAAAGAAATAATTTTATATTATTTCTTTTTTAGTTAAATAAATTTAAAAATAAATTAATAATAAAATGTATAACATAATTTTCATTATATAAGTTAATAAAATAATTTTTTGTAAATGGAATATGCCATAAAATAAAACTGATAATAATAATAATTAAAATTGTAATAAGTAATGCAATAAAATCTTTCCAGGTTTTTTTATAGCGAATTTTATATCCTCTATTTTTTAAATCTTGAATATAAGCATCATAGTAAGCTTTATTTACAGCATTATTTATTTTTTCATTTAATTCATTGTTTAAATTATTTTGAGAATAATTTTCAGAATAATTATTTCTATTTAAATTAGGATTATTGATATTAATATTTTTTAAGCAATTTAATTCGTTTTTTAAATTAATATATTCATTATATAAATTGTTATATTTATCAATAGAAACTTCCTGATTTTTTAAGTTTAAATCATAATTTTTTCTTTTTTCAGAATTTGATAGAATTTCATATGCTTCATTTATTTTTTTTATTATTTCTTCATAATTATTTTTTTCTGAATTATTTTGTAAATCGGGGATGATATTTTTTTTCACTAAGGTTTTATATGCTTTTTCTATTATTTCCTGAGATGCATTTTTATCAATTTCTAAAATTTCATAATAATTTTTTTTCCATTAGATCAATCTCCTTATAATTTAATATAACATAAATTAATTAAAAATAAAATAGTAAAATAATAAATAATAAAAAATAAATAATAAAAATAAAAATAAATAATAAATAATAAATAATAAAAATAGATAATAAATAATAAAAATAAATAATAAATAATAAATAATAAAAATAAAAAATAAATAATAAATAATAAATAATAAATAATAAAAATAAATAATAAAATAATAATATTAAATTAATAAAAAATAGAAATAATTAAGAATAAATTAAATAAAAGAACAAATAAAAAAATAACTCATATAATTTAATGGGTGATTTTATGAGTATCGGTTTGGCTCTTTCTGGTGGTGGAGTAAAAGGAGCAGCACATATAGGAGCATTGAAAGCTTTAGAAGAGGAAAAAAAGTAAAAATAGATTATGTTGGAGCGACTTCATCTGGTAGTATAGTAGCGACATTATATGCAGCTGGATATAAACCGGAAGAAATATATAATATTTTTAAAAAATATTGTAAAAATATAAAATATGTAGAAATGAAAAATATTTTTAAATTATTTTTTGGGATTATTTTTAAGGGTACAATAATTATAGATGGATTAAATTCTGGAAAATCAATTAATAAATTAATTAATAAATTTTGTAATAAAAAAAATATTTATAGTATTAATGATATAAATTTTCCACTTGTAATTCCAAGTGTTGATATGAATACAGGGGAGGTTATTTGTTTTACTTCTTCGAGGGTTAGAGCATTTTCTGATAATGTTGTATTTGTTGATGATGTAGAAATTGCTAATGCAGTTCAGGCAAGTTGTAGTTTTCCAACTGTATTTTCTCCATGTGATTATAATTATCATAAATTGTTAGATGGGGGAATAAGGGAGAATATTCCATGGAGAGAGCTTAAAAATTTAGGTGCAGAAAATGTTATAAGTATTGTTTTTTGAAAATGAGGTTGATAATAGTTGTTGTAAAAATTTAATTGATGTTGCTTTTAGGTCGTTTGAACTTATGGGAAAGGAACTTTCAAAATATGAGATTGATGGTAGTGATTATTTAATTAAAATTAAGAGTAAAAAGGTTTCTTTATTAGATATGAGTAAAATTGATGAATTTTATGAATTAGGTTATAGACAGACTAAAAGATTTTTAAAAGAAAATAAATTAAAATTATTGTAATAAGTAAAAAAAACAGGATGCCGGTCCTGTTCTTTTTATGAAGTTAATATTAAAAATTGCTTTCTTTTGCTATTTGTAGTATACTACATTTTTTATTATATGTCAAATCTTACAAAAAATAACTTTTTGAATCCTTTTTAATTTTTAATAATTTTTTCATCATTTTTAATATTATTTTCTAAATTTTCATTATCCAATGCTTTTTTTTTTCATTTTTTTGTCTTAACAAATTATCTTTAGCAACAGTCATAAGTAATTTTATTCTGTTAGCTTGATTTGTTTCACTAGCACCAGGGTCATAATCAACAGGAGAAATATTTGCATCAGGGTATTTTGTCTAATTGTTTTAATAACCCCTTTACCAACGACATGGTTAGGTAAACAAGCAAAAGGTTGTACACAAATAATGTTTGGAATGTCATTTTCCATATATTCAATCATTTCTGCTGTTAAGAACCAACCTTCTCCAGTCTGATTTCCAATAGATAGGACATCTTTTACTTTATCTTCTAAGTGCCAAATGTTACAAGGTTGTAAATATCCTTTTTTAGAACTTGCTAATGCTAGTTTTACGTCTTTTTCTAAAATGTCAATTAACTTTATAGCAATTTTACTTATTTTTGCAGATGTTTTATTTGTATTTAATAAATTGTTAAATGTAATTTTATGTGTTGCCATAAATTTAACAAATCCCATGAAATCTGGTAAAATTACTTCAGCTCCTTCTTTTTCTAGCATGTCGGCTGCAAAGTTGTTTCCAAATGGATGATATTTTATTAATACTTCTCCAACGATTCCAACTTTAGGTTTTTTAAAGCTTAAGTTTAGTTCTATTTTTTCAAAATCATTTACTATGTCATAGATACTTTGTTTAAATTCTTTATTTGTTGAATTTTGAACATTTTTTTTGTTTTGTTAGCCATTCATCAAATAATTTTTGTGTTTCACCTTTGTTTACTTCATAGACACGGTTTTTTGGTTAACATTTTTTGTAGTAAATCAGCATATATAACGCATTTTATCATTCTTTCAATCATTTTTGGTGTTAGCTTGAATCCTGGCATTTTTTCCATACCAACAACATTAAATGATATTACTGGAATATTGCTAAATCCTGCGTCTTTAAGGGCCTTTCTGATAAATCCAATGTAATTTGTAGCTCTACATCCTCCACCTGTTTGAGACATTATTAAAGCTGTTTTATTTAAGTCATATTTGCCGGATTCTAGGGCTTCAATCATTTGTCCTGTAACTAATATAGATGGATAACAAGCGTCGTTATTTACATATTTTAAACCTGTTTCAACAGTATGATTTGTACATTTTCTTAATAATTCAAGTTTGTATCCAGATGCTTGCATTGCTGATTCTAATAATTCAAAATGTATTGGAGCCATTTGTGGACATAGAATTGTGTAATCTTTTCTCATTTCTTTAGTGAAGATTTTCTTCTTGATTCCGTAGTCTCCAGAGGCTTTTTCATCTTGTTTTTTAGAGATTCTTTTATTTCATACTTGCAAGTAATGAACGAATACGAATTCTTACAGCTCCTAGATTGTTTACTTCATCGATTTTTATTAATGTGTACATTTTATCAAAACTTGATAATATTTCTTCTACTTGGTCAGTTGTTACAGCATCAACACCACAACCAAATGAATTTAATTGTACTAATTCTAAGCAATCATGTTTTCCAACGAAGTCTGCAGCTGCATAAAGCCTAGCATGATATACCCATTGGTCTACAACTCTTATAGGACGTTTTTGGCTTCTGTTTTGTCTGCAACACTATCTTCTGTTAAAACACATAAACCTAAAGATGTTATTAATGTATCAATACCATGATTGATTTCTGGGTCTATATGGTAAGGTCTTCCTGCTAGAACAATTCCTCTTAAATTGTTTTCTTCAATATATCTTACTGTTTCAGTTCCTTTATCTCTAATGTCTTTTTTAGCAATTTTGATATTCTATTTCTGCTTTTTCTGCAGCTTCTTCTAGTTCTTTTTTTTTTTGTAAAATTGTATTCCTTAAATTCATCTAATTCCAACATTTTTTTTAACTAAGTTTTTACTGTCAAAAGGTAGAAATGGATTCATGAATTTTATATTGTTTGTTTTTAAATCTTCAACATTATTTTTTAATACTTCAGAATATGATATTACAATTGGGCAATTGTAGTGATTATCAGCTTTTTCATATTCTTTTTTCTTGAATATGGCATACAAGGATAGAATATTGTTTTAATTCCTTTTTCAATTAAGTTTTCTATATGACCATGAGAAATTTTTGCAGGATAGCAAACTGATTCTGATGGCATTGATTCCATTCCTTTTTCATAGGTTTTTCTGGTACTTTTGTCAGAAATAATTACTCTGAATCCTAAATTTGTTAGGAAAGTAAACCAAAATGGATAATCTTCATACATATTTAAAACTCTAGGAATTCCTATTGTTCCTCTTGTTGCATATTGTTCTTCTAAAGGTTTGTAGTCAAATATTCTTTTATATTTATATTGTACTAAATTTGGCAAATTTTTCTTACTTGTAGTTACTCCAGCACCTTTTTCACAACGGTTTCCTGATACATGTATTGCTCCATTGCTAAATTTATTAATTGTTAATTTACAATGATTTTCGCAGTTGTTACATCTTGTATGTGTTACTTTTATTTCTAATTTATCTAGTTCATCTGTTTTTAAGATTGTGGATGTATATTCCATATCTAGGTTTGATTCATATTGTTCTTTTGAAAGTAGGGCCATTCCATAAGCTCCCATTAATCCAGAAATATCAGGTCTTACAACATTTTTACCAACAATTTTTTCAAATGCTAAAACAGCATCATTATAGAATGTTCCTCCTTGTACGACGATATGATTTCCTAAAGTTGCTGTATCCCTAACTTTCATAACTTTTTGAATAGCATTTTTTAATTACAGAATATGAAAGTCCACTTGAAATATCTCCAACTGTGTAGCCTTCTTTTTTGAGCCTGTTTAATTTTTTGAATTCATGAATACTGTACATCTTGAGCCTAAATCTACAGGGCGTTTTGCGTGAATTGCTTCTTTTTACGAATTCAGATATTTCTAAATTTAAGCTTTTTGCAAATGTTTCTATAAATGAACCACAACCAGAAGAACAAGCTTCATTTAACATTATATTGTCAATTGCTCCATTTTTTAATTTTTATATATTTCATGTCTTGACCACCAATGTCAATAATTGCTGTAACGTCTGGTTCAAATTGTTTTGCAGCGGTATAGTGAGCAATAGTTTCTATTTCGTTTAGATCAACATTTAAAGCTGTTTGGATTAATTTTTCACCATATCCTGTAACACCACTATATCTTAAAGTTGCTTTTTCAGGTAAAATATCATATAGTTTTTTTAACATATTCATTACACTTTTTAATGGATTACCTTCATTGCTTCCATATAAAAGTATAATAAGTTACCATCTTTATCAATTAAAACTAATTTTGTTGTTGTTGAACCTGCATCGATTCCAAGGTAGCAATCTCCTTCATATGTTGAAATATCCTTCTTTTTCAACTTTTGCTTTGTCATGTCTTTTTTTAATTCTTCATAATCTTTTTTCATCTTTAAATAAAGGTTCTAAAGGGTGTGTTGTGTTATCATGAGAATTTCTTAAATTTTCTATTTTTTGTTTTAATTCTTCAGCTGAAATAGGTTCTGTATTTAGGGAATCAAGTGCTGCACCTTTTGCTACTAAAAGGTGTGCTTCTTCTGGTACAATAACTTCTTCTGGTTTTAAATTAAGTGTTTCAATAAATCTTTTTCTTAATTCAGATAGATAATTTAAAGGACCGCCTAAGAATGCAACGTTTCCTCTAATAGGTCTACCACATGCTAATCCGCTTATTGTTTGATTAACAACTGCTTGAAATATTGAAGCTGCAATATCTTCTTTTGCTGCACCTTCATTTATTAATGGTTGTACATCAGTCTTTGCAAAAACTCCACATCTTGAAGCGATTGGATAAATTGTTTGATAATTTTTTGCGAGTTCATTTAGTCCAGCTGTGTCTGTGTGTAAAAAGTGATGCCATTTGGTCTAAAAATGCACCTGTACCACCGGCACAAGTACCATTCATACGTTGCTCGATTGATTTACCAAAATATACAATTTTAGCATCTTCTCCACCAAGTTCAATTACTACGTCTGTTTGAGGAATGTATTTTTCAACAGATCTTTTGCAAGATACTACTTCCTGAATAAATTCTACACCTAAAAATTTGCTTGCAGACATTGCACCAGAACCAGTTAGAGCTACAGTAAAGCTATTTTCTGGATACATTTTTGCTAAGTTTTCTAATACATTACATACAGTGTTTTTTGTATCAGAAAAATGCCTTTGATAGTCTTTGTAGATTGTGTTTTGTTCCTCATCCATAACTACTATTTTTACAGTAGTTGAACCAACATCTAATCCAACATGTAATATTTTATTCATAATTTTAACTCCTTTTTAAAATGCTATTAGGGAATAGCCCTATTAACGATTTTTATATACTCACATTTTATACGCAAAATCACTTTTTGTCAAATGGAAAATGCTGGAATTAATCTTGCAAAACATTGAAGTTGATGGCATTTATAAAACTAATTTTACATAAAAAAAATTTAAACTTGTTTATTACTAAAGTTATAAAAATTTTTTTAAAGCAAAAGTTCTATTTTGGACAAGAAAATAATATTTATGAATAAATAGATTTTAAGAAAAAAATTACTGCAATTAACTCAAAAATATCTATTAAAAGTATATTTTAATATGGAAGGAATGTTGATTTTATGAAAAACAAAAAAATTATTATATCATTTATTGTGCTTGTTATTGTAATTTTTCTTGTTGGATATTTTGCAATAAAATATGTAAAAGAAAAAGAAAAATAACGATTTGGGTGGAGAGTATACTCCAGCTGAAGAAATTTCAGAGGAACAGACAAGAGAGACTATTGTAAGCTTATATTTTCCTGACAAAGAAACTAATTTATTAAAACCAGAAGCAAGACTGATTGGAGTTAAGGATGTTTTGACTTCTCCGTATAATACATTGGTTGAATTACTGATATCTGGTCCTAAGAATGAAAAATTAATTGGAATTTTTCCTGAAAATACAAAATTGTTAAATTCTAGTATAGAAGGGGATTGTTTGACATTGGATTTTTCTAGTGAGTTTTTGAATTATAATAAAAATGATGAAAAGGTAAAAGATAATTTAATTAATTCTATTGTTAATACTGTAACTGAATTAACAGAGGTAAATCAAGTTAAAATACTAATTAATGGTCAAGTGAGTGATGATGATTTAAGGATACATATGTAAGAAAATAATTGTGGCTAATGAGTATAAAATTGATGTGATTTTGTTATGAAAAAAAAGAAAAATTAATTTTATACTAGTTGAAATGTCGAATTTTGCGATGAAAAAATGTTGCAAGAAAAATGATAAATGAAAAATCATCTATAGAAAAAATAATAGAGATAACTGGATTAAATAAAGAAGAAATTGAAAAATTAAAATAAATAAGTATGAGGACTTTTTCTCATACTTTTTATTTCAGAATTTTATATAGTTTTATATATTTAGTAAATTGACCAAAATTTCTTAGAAATGTTTCAACCTCATTTAAAGATTTTATAGTATTTTTTTTTTTTGCATGTTTTAAAATTTAATTTTTTTTTTTTTGTGAGGAGGTGGAGGAGGTTTTTTTTTCTCCTCTATATTCATTTTTTGGTAATAATTATTATATGTATTATTTAAATTTTTTCTTGTAATAAATTGTTATTTTCTACTCTATATAATCTAGGCATAATAAAATCACTCCTAATTTGCAAAAATAGTTAGATTATTATATAATATTCAAATAAAGAATAATTGTGAGAAAATTTTTTTTATATATGGAAGGAAATAAAATATCATGGATATAAGTTTAGAAAAAAAAATGAGAGAATAGATGATTTACAATGTAATGATTTAAAAATTATTCAAAATAAAGATGGATTTTGTTTTGGAATAGATAGTGTCTTACTTTCTGATTTTGCTAAAAATATAAGAAATAATTCTGTAGTTTTAGATTTAGGAACAGGAACTGGGATTATTCCGATATTATTGTGCGGAAAAACAAAATTAAAAAAAAATTGTAGGAGTAGAAGTTCAAGAAGAAGTTGCTGATATGGCAAAGAGGAGTGCTAAATTAAATAATTTGGAGGATAAATTTGAGATAATTAATAAAAATATATTAGAATTGAAAAGTATTTATGATGCAAATTCTTTTGATGTTATTGTAACAAATCCACCGTATAAAAAAAAATACTGGAATAAAAAATGAAAATGAAAAAAATTAATTTCAAGACATGAAATTTTGGCGAATTTAGAGGATTTTATAAGTGTATCAAGTAGATTATTGAAAGATAAAGGGGAATTCTATATGGTCCATAGACCAGAAAGATTATCTGATATATTTTTTTTATATGAGAAAATATAAAATAGAACCTAAAAGAAATTAGAATGGTTTATTCAAATAAAAATGTTGCACCTAAAATGGTTTTAATTAAAGGTGTAAAAAATGGAAATGTATTTTTTAAAATTTAGAGAAAATTTATATATTTATGATGAGACTGGAAAGTATACTGAAGAAATATATAAAATTTATGGAAAATAAAAAAATAATTTAATAAAAAATAAATAAAATAATAAAAAATAATAAATAATAATAAATAATTTAATAAAAAGGAATGATAAAAAATGAATTATGGAATTTTATATGTTGTAGCAACACCGATAGGGAATTTAGAAGATATAACTTTAAGAGCTTTAAAAAATATTAAAAGAAGTAGATTTAATTGCAGCAGAAGATACTAGACATACATTAAAATTATTAAATCATTTTGAAATATCAAAGCCATTAATTAGTTATTATAGGCACAATGAAGATACAAAATCAGATGTTTTGTTAGAAAAATTAAAAAGTGGAAAAAATATTGCATTAGTTTCGGATGCAGGGACACCTGGAATTTGTGATCCCCGGAGCAGAGATAATCGGTAAATGTATAGAAGAAAATATAAATGTAATACCAATACCAGGTGCATGTGCTATGATTAATTCTTTGATTTGTTCAGGAATTGACACGAAAGAATTTTCTTTTTTTTAGGATTTTTACCATTAAATAAAAAACTTAAGAAGAAATAAATTAGAAGAAATAAAAAAAAATTAATAAAACAGCTATAATTTATGAAGCTCCACATAAATTAGATACAACATTAAATGATTTACAACAAATTTTAGATAATGATAGAAAAATTGTTATAGCAAGAGAAATTACAAAGATTCATGAAGAATTTATAAGAGGAAAAAATATAGATGATTTAATTGAAAAGTCAAAAGACATAAAGGGAGAAATTGTTATTTTAATAGAAGGAAATAAAAATATTGAACAAGATAATAATTTATTGGAAATGTCTTTAGAAGATCATTATAATTATTATGAAGAACAAGGTCTTGAAAAAAAAGAGATTGTAAAGAGAATTGCTAAAGATAGAAAAGTAAATAAAAATGAAATTTATCAGTACTTTATTAAATAGAGTTGTATAAATTTAATTAAATTTTAAAATTGATATAAATAAAAAAGCTCATAATCTATTTAAGATATGAGTTTTTTTACTTTTTTATAAAGTTTTTTTATTTATTCTTGTTTTTATCTTTATCTTGTAAATCATTTAATCCTTTTGAGCATTTTTCACAAACTAATTTATTTTTATATTCTACTAAATTTTCTGTACTACCACAAAAAACACAATTAGGTTCAAATTTTTTTAATATTATTGAAGAGTCATTTACATAGATTTCAATAGGATCTTTTTCGACAATGTTAAATTGATTTCTAATTTCCATTGGTATTACAACTCTACCTAATTCATCAACTCTTCTTATAATTCCTGTAGATTTCATGTTTATCCTCCTTAATGTTACTTTTTACAACCCATTATTTTGAATGTTATCAATAATATATCACAAATATTGTGTAAGGTCAATTAAAAGTAATAAAAAAATAATGTCAGTATCATAAATTTACATAGGTGGTAATTAGTATGTTAAATATAGTTTGGCCAATTTTTTTAATATTATCTGTTTTTTATGCAATTTTATCTGGAAATTTAAATACTTTAAATCAATCAATTTTTGAAAGTACAAATACAGCAATTCAGTTGAGTATTACTTTACTTGGGACGATGTGTTTATGGAGTGGAATTATGAAGATTGCAAGTGAAACATCTGCAATAAAAAAAATAACTGATTTTTTAGGTCCATTTATGAAATTTCTTTTTCCAAAAATAAAAAAAAGTGATAGAATTTATCAAGAAATCTCTATGAATATGGTTGCTAATATTTTGGGATTAGGTAATGCTGCTACTCCTCTTCGGAATTAAGGCAATGAAGTCTATGCAAAAAAGAAAACAAAGATAAAAAAATGTTTTAACAAATGAAATGGCAATTTTATTGTTTTGAATACTGCTTCAATACAAATTATACCGACTACTGTTATTGCAATAAGAAATTCATTAGGTTCACAAAATCCAACAGCTATTATATTTCCGGTATGGGTTGCAACTATATGTGCAGCAATTGCTGGAATTATAGTTACTAAAATTTTTATAAAACTTGGAAAATAAAAAAAAATAAATAAAAAAATAAATAAAAAAATAAATAAAAAAATAAATAAAAAAAAAATAAAAAAAATAAATAAAAAAATAAATAAAAAAAATAATAAAAAAAATAAAAAAAAAAATAAAAAAAAATAATAAAAAATAATAAAAAAATAAATAATAAAAAATAAAAAAGGAGTTCTTATGAAATTTGTTGAATTTTTTTCTAATATAGCAATGCCTTTCATGATTGTTATTATTATAATTTATGGATTGGTAGAAAGAAAAAAAGTATTTGATATTTTTTGGATGGTGCAAAGGAAGGAATAGAAGTTGTTTTTAATATTTTTCCAACTTTAGTAGGGCTTTTTGTTGCAATTGGTGCCTTGAGAAGTTCAGGGATAATAGGAATTCTTGTAAAAGTTTTAACTCCTATTTTTAATATTTTTAATTTTCCAACAGAAATACTGCCATTAGCATTAATAAGACCTATTTCTGGAAGTGCGTCTATAGCTATTGCAACTGATATTATGAAAAAATTTTGGTGTTGATAGTAATATTGGGTTAATTGCTTCTGTTATTATGGGTTCAACTGAAACAACAGTATATACAATAGCTGTGTATACTAGTAGTGTTGGAATAAAAAAGACTAGATTTGTGTTGTGGGCTGCATTAACAGCTGATTTTGTTGGTATTATTACAAGTATTATAATTTGTAAGATTTTTTAATTATAAATGTTTTTATTAGATGAAAATACATTGTGTATTTGAATGGACAGGTATCTGAATGTCGTTTTTTGTCGTAATTTTCTTGTTGACTTTTTATGGAAAGTGTTTTATAATACGAATATACTTTTTTTTTTAGGAGGTTAAATGTTATTTAATTTTTTACTATTTGTTTCAATATTTTTTTTCGTAAAAAAAAATAATAATTAAAATATTGTCAATTATTATTTTAAAAAAGAAATTAATTCGTAAATATTCCAAATAAATAGAATATTTTATAAAAAATAATATAAATATTTATATTTTTATATCTTTTTAATTTTTTATGTTTTTTTAATTTATTTTAAAGATAGTAAATATAAATAAAATAATATTTTTAAATTATAAAAATATTAATATATTTTGTTTTTAATTTTGTAGAGGAAATAAAGCCCCCAAAAAATATGAATTTAATTTTATTATAGTCTTTTTGTCCCACAATTTATTCTATATTAGTTTAATTCGTTATATTTCCTCTACAAATTTTATAAATGATAAATTATCTATGATAAGTTTCTCCATTTGATATTTTAAAACTACGAAAGAGTTGTTCAAGTAAAAATATTCTTATTAATTGATGTGGAAAGGTAAGTTTTGAAAAGCAAATTTTTTCATTTGCTAATTTTAAGATATTTTCATTTAATCCAAGTGATCCGCCAATTATAAAAGTTATATTACTAGATGTCATAGAGATATTATCAATTTTTTTTTAGAAAGTTCTTCAGAAGATAATTCTTTACCTTTTAAGTCAAGACAAATAATATAAGAATCTTTTTTATATGATTTATGATATTATTGCATTCTTTTGTTTTAATTTCATTTATAATTGTATCATTTATTTTTTTCTGGTATTTTTTCATCTGGTAATTCTTGAATATTTAATTTACAATATTTAGATAGTCTTTTGCTATATTCTGATATTGCATCTCTAAAAAATACTTCTTTTATTTTTCCAATACAAATTATATTTATTGTTAACATATATATCAAAACCTTTCTTGTTATAGAATATATAATATTTTAAGCTATTATAATAATAAGCAAATTAATATATATAATAAAATTGCATATAAAGATATGCAATTTATAAAATATTATATAATAATTTTGTTTCCAGGAATATCTCTGCTAGCTACACTTAATTTTAATGAATTTTCATCATAATTACTTGAAATAACTTCATCAATTACTGTTTTATAGGCTAGTTCTGGAAAATTGCTTTCTTTGCTTAAATGTCCCAAAATTGCTTGTTGTAATCCAGAATTAAGTAAGTGTGCAATTGTTTTTCCTGCTATCTCGTTTGGTAGATGTCCTGTTGGACCAGCGATTCTACTTTTTAATATGTAAGGATATTTAGAAAATTTTAGTACTTCAGGATCATAGTTTGCCTCTAACATAATAAAGATACTATCTTCTAAATTTTTTATAATTCCATTTGTCATATGTCCAATGTCTGTTGCAATACTTATTTTTTTTATTATCATGTATAATATTAAAACCACATGGATTTGCGGCATCATGAGGAATCGAAAAAGGTTTAATTTTTAAATCTCCAATTTCAAATTTTTCCTCATTTTTAATAATTTTAATATTTTTTTCTGATATTTTATCTTTTTGATTCGGCATTGCATCTAATGTTTTTTGATTTACATATACAGGTAAATTGAATTTTTTTGCAAATGTTCCTAAACCTTGTACATGGTCAGAATGTTCATGGGTAATTAATATTCCATTAATAGAGCTTGGGTCTATTTCTAAATTTGTTAAAGCTGTTTCTATTTTTTTACTGCTGATACCAGCATCTATTAAAAGTTTAGTATTTTCAGATTCTAGAAAAAGACTATTTCCAGTACTGCCACTATATAAACTACAAAAATTAAACATTTTGTTTTTTTTTCCTTTGATATTTATTTTGATTTTTCAAATTTGTTTTTATTCTTTTATTCTTTTATTCTTTTAATATTAGCACCAATTTTTCTAAATTTATCTTCAATATGTTCATATCCTCTATCAATATGATTTAGATTATAAACTTCTGTAACACCGTTTGCAGATACACCAGCTATTATAAGTGCTGCTCCGGCTCTTAAGTCTGTTGAATATACGGGTGCTCCGAATAATTCATCAACACCTTCGAAAATTGCTGATTTTCCTTGTGCTGTTATTTTGGCACCCATTTTATTTAGTTCAGCTGTATATTGAAATCTTGATTCCCAAATACTTTCATTTATTATGCTTGTACCATTTGCAGTACATAGAACTACACCCATTTGAGGTTGTAGATCTGTTGGAAATCCAGGGTAAGGTAAGGTTTTTATATTTGCTTTATTGGGTCTTTTTTGTATACCATACGTGAATACTGTCACCATAGTCTTCTACATTTCCACCAATTTCTATTATTTTAGCTGTTATACATTCTAAATGTTTTGTAATACAATTTTTTATTAATAAATCACCTTTAGAAGCTATTGCTGCTAACATAAATGTACCTGCTTCTATTTGGTCTGGAACTACTGAATAAGTAGCATCTCCATGTAATTTTTCAACACCGTTTATTTTAATTACATCTGTTCCAGCGCCTCTTATATCTGCTCCCATAGTGTTTAAAAAGTTTGCTACATCAACTATATGTGGTTCTTTTGCAGCATTATCAATAATTGTTGTACCTTTTGCTAAAACAGCTGCTAACATTATATTTATTGTTGCTCCAACAGATACTATATCCATATATATAGATGTTCCTGTTAAACATTTAGCTTTTGCATGAATAGTACCTTTTCCAACTTCTACGTTTGTTCCTAATAATTCAAATCCTTTAATGTGTTGATCAATAGGTCTTGCTCCTAGCTTACACCCACCAGGCATTCCAACTTCAACTTCTCCCATTCTACCAAGCATACTTCCAATTAAATAATAAGATGCTCTGAATTTACTTGTTAAATCTAAAGGCGCTTTAGTTGTTTTTATTTCTCGTGTATCTATTGTGATTTCATTTGGATTATTCCAAGTTATTTTTGCACCAAGTTCTTCTAAGATTTGGCAAGATATTTGTACATCACTAATGTTTGGTAAATTATTAATTGTACAAATACCATCTATTAAAAGTGTTGCTGGTAATATTGCTACAGCTGCGTTTTTTTTGCACCATTTATTTCTACTTCTCCCTTTAATTGAGTTGGTCCTGTAACTACTAATTTTTCCAATTATATTACCCCTCAAATTGTGTACATGAATTATGTTTTTTCTAAAATATAACATAAAGTAGGAAGTATTGCAAGTAGATACATTAAAATATATAAATTAGTGGGTTATTATTCATAGGATAATAATGTATTGAAATATTATAAGTTTTATATTGTTATAATTTAAATAATAACTGTTATATAATGATTTTTAAAAGATGTCTGTTATTAATTTTTTGCTGTGAATATACCAGAATTTGTAAAGAATTCTAATAGCTTAAATTTAAATTGAATTCCATAATCTGAAGAATCAGATATAAGTGAATATTCTTCGTCTGATAGTACGTTTTGTAAATCTTCTTTTGATTCGTCTGGAACAACGCCAGATGAAATATCAACAAAACATAGAGAAGGGAACATTACACACCACCAATTTCTTCCTTCTGCTTTTCCTATTTCTACTTTTAATGCATCATAAAAACCAGCGGGAAGAGAGATATCACCATAATGTTTTGTTGGAAATTCAAAATTACCAATTTCTATATTTACGTTGTATGAATATCCTTGTTCATAAATTGTGTTTAAAGCTACTTGCTTAAATTCTTCTTGATGTTCTTTTACGATTTCTATAGCTTCTTGTTTTGAGGCACAGTTGCTACAAATGTTATTCATATAATTTAGTAGACTATCACGAACTTTATATTTTAGGTTTTGATCTTCTGTAGAATCGCTATTGGCAATTACATGAAGTCTAAATACACTTTCTGCAATATCGGAAGAGGTTGTTTCTGCATAAGAAATTGCACAAATGCTTGTATATAAAAATAATAATAAACTTAATATTAATGAAATTTTTAATTTGGGATTTTTCATAAGTTTTAAGAATTTTTTCATAAATTACCTCCAAAAAACTTTTTTTCTAAATTTTTCTTTAATTTAATTATTTACAGATTATATAAAATTATACATTTTTGTAATTTCTATAAAATAAATTTTGTAAGTTAAATTTTAAATTTGTTTTAATAATGTAAATGATTTTGACGTTTTTGTTAACTGGAATTTTGTCGAAAATTATCAATGAAATATTATTGAAATATTTCTGAAATATTATTGACATATTTAATATAAAATGGTAAAATTTACCAGTAACCAAAAATGGTATCAAAAGAAAAAGGTTTCAATTTGAAATTGGAAGGGTGAATTACAATGTTAAAAGAAAACAAAACTGAAGAAATCATGTTTATTTTATGTAAGTGATTATCATTTTGAGATGATTGCGCTACCTTATATGAAAGAGAAAATTGAAAATAATAACCAAGTTATAGTTATGACTCAAGAAAATTTAGAAGATTCAATGAAACATTTATTAGATAAAGTTAATTTAGATAGTGATGATAAGAAGAAAATTGAAAAAAAAATAAATTGGAAAGAGAAAAGTGTAGAAGAAATTAGTGAAATTGATACTTTGAATAATAAAGTTGTTTTTTTGTAAAAGGAACTGAAAAATATATTAAGAATGTTAACCAAAAAATTAATGAAGTTTCTAATGTACAAAATTTACAAGTAATAGATTGTTATGATGTAAATAATGTAGATGAAAGTATAATAGACATTACTAAAGATTATAATAGTATTCTGTCTACAAGTGGATTAAAAAATTTATAATAAAAAGACATGGTTATTTTGTAAAATATTAAAAGAAAATATTTTATGAGATAACCATGTAAATTTTTATGAAAGTATTGCTAAATTTTTAAATTTGGTATATAAATATAGAATAGTATTATTACATATAGATGTGAAAGGATGAAAATTTATGGATAAAACATTAGATGAAGCAAAATTTTTATTAAAAAAATATAATCAAGAACATTTGTTAAATGGTTATGAAAATTTAGATGAAAATAAAAAAGAAAATGTTATTGGATCAAATTTTTTCAATTGATTTTGAATTAATTAATAGTTTATATGAAAACACAAAAAAAAATTGAATTCAAGTGCTGACAAGATAGAGCCAATGGAGTATTTAGATAAATATAAATTAAATGATAAATATAAATATTATGAAAAATTAGGAAAGGATGCTATTAAACAAGGAAAATTAGCTGCTGTTACAATGGCTGGAGGACAAGGAACTAGATTAGGACATAATGGACCAAAAGGAACATATGATATTGGGCTAGATTCTCATAAATCTCTATTTGAATTATTAGCAGATGCATTAAAAGAAGAAGGAAAGAAAATATGATGTAGTTATTCCTTGGTTTATAATGACAAGTAAAGAAAATAATGAAGAAACAATAGAATTTTTTAAAAAAAATAAATTTTTGGATACAGAAAAAGATAAAGATATATTTTTCTTTATCCAAGGTGAATTACCAATGGTTGATACAGAAGAAAAAATCTTAATAGGAGAAGATGGATTAATTAAACAAGCCGCTGATGGTCATGGTGGAATATATGAGTCTCTTGTAAAAAATGGTATGACTCAAAAAAAAATGAGACAACTTGGAGTAGAATGGGTATTTATTGGTGGAGTAGATAATTGTTTAGTAAAAATGGTTGACCCAGTATTAATGGGAGTTGCAATTGACAAAAAAGTTACAGTTGCATGTAAATCAATTGTAAAAGCAAATCCTCATGAAAAAGTAGGAGTTTTCTGTAAGAGAAATGGAAGACCAAGTGTTATTGAATATTCAGAAATAGATGATGAAATGGCAGAAGCAACAGACGAAAATGGAGAACTTTTATATGGTGAATCACATATCTTATGTAATTTGTTTAATATAGAAGCAATTGAAAGAATGGGAGCAAATCCATTACCATATCATTCAGCATATAAAAAAGCAAAATATATTGATAAAGATGGAAATTTAGTTGTTCCAACATCACCAAATGCATTTAAGTTTGAAGCATTTTTATTTGATGCTTTTGGCGAAGTTGATGATATGGCTATTTTAAGAGTTAAGAGAGAAGAAGAATTTGCGCCTGTTAAAAATGCAGATTCTGCTGGAGTAGATTGCCCAAGTACAGCAAGAAAATTATATGAAGAATTTTATCATTTGAAATAAAAAATAAAGGAGATTGTCAAAATGAAGTGAACTCAATTATTAGACAAAAAAGTTTAATAAGGGGAGTTCACTTCACAAAATGATAGTCTTCTTTATTTTTTAATGGTTTCGTAATTGAAGGTATAATTCTACAAAAAATAAATATTCAATTAAATATTAGAATTTAGCTTTATTTTTTTTGGAATATAGTGTTATTATATTGATACGATAAATGTTATCAAAAAGTTTTATCTATTTTGATAGAAAAGAGAGGAAGATTTTATGAAAAAATATTTAGAAGAATATGAAAGATGGTTAAGTAGTCCAGATTTTGATGAAGAAACAAAAAAAGAATTAGAGGAAATAAAAGATGATGAAAAAGAAATAGAAGACAGATTTTACAAAGAACTTGAATTTGGAACAGCAGGTCTAAGAGGAGTAATAGGAGCTGGAACAAACAGAATGAATAAATATACTGTAGGAAAAAGCAACACAAGGTCTTGCAAATTATATACTTGAACAAGGGACACAAGAAAAAAAGGAGTTGCTATAAGTTATGATTCAAGAAAAATGTCAAAAAAAGAATTTAGTTTACAAACAGCATTAATTTTAAATGCAAACGGAATAAAGACATATTTATTTGAAAATTTGAGACCTGTTCCAGAATTATCTTTTGCAGTTAGAGAATTAAAATGTACAGCAGGTGTAATGATAACAGCAAGTCATAATAAACCAAAATATAATGGATATAAAGTTTATTGGGATGATGGTGCACAAATTGTAGCACCAAAAGATAAAGATATTATTGATAGAGTAAGAGCTGTAAAAGAATATAGTGAAATAAAAGAGATATCAAAAGAAGAAGCTATAGAAAAAGGATTATTTAATATTGTTGGAACAGAAATGGATGATAAATATATTAAATAAATTAAAATCATTAATCTTAAATCCAGAAATAGTTAAAGAAGAAGGGAAAAAATTAAAAGTTGTATATACACCATTACATGGAACTGGAAATACTGTTGCAGAAAGACTTTTAAAAGAAATAGGCATTGAAAATTTATATGTAGTGCCAGAACAAAAAAGATCCAGACGGAAATTTCCCAACAGTTGACTATCCAAACCCAGAAGATAAAAAAGCATTTAAGTTAGCTTTAGAATTAGCAAAAAAAAAGTAGATGCTGATGTTGTATTAGCAACAGATCCAGATGCAGACCGTTTAGGAATTTATGCAAAAGATAGTAAAACTGGAGAATATATGACATATACAGGAAATATGTCTGCATTATTGATTGCAGAATATAGAATTTCTCAAATGAAAGAAAAAGGAATTTTACCAGCTAATGGAATGATGATAACAACAGTTGTTTCTTCTAATTTAACAAAGGCAATTGCAAAAGAATATAATTTAAAATTATATGAAGTTTTAACAGGGTTTAAAAATATTGGTGCTATAATGAAAAAAGAAGAAGAAAAAGCGGATGGTCATAAATATGTATTTGGATTTGAAGAAAGTTATGGTTGCCTAATTGGAGATTATGCGAGAGATAAAGATGGAATTGCAGCAGTAATGGCACTATGTGAAGCAGCTTGTTATTATAGATCTAAAGGTGAAACATTATGGGATCAAATGATTAATATCTACGAAAAATATGGATATTATAAAGAAACTCAAGTCGCTATTGTGTTAGAAGGTGCAGAAGGAGCACAAAAAAATACAAGAAATGATGAGTAATATGAGAAATACACCAATTGAAAAAATTGGAGATTATAAAGTTTTAACATTTAAAGATATAGATAGAGATTATGTTAAAAATATGGTAACAGGAGAAGAAACAAACACAGGACTTCCAAAATCAAATGTTTTATATTATGAACTAGAAGATAATAACTGGTGTTGTGTTAGACCTTCTGGAACGGAACCTAAAATAAAATTATATATGGGTGTAAAAGGTAAAACAGAAGAAGAAGCTGATGCAAAATTAGAAGATTTAAAAAAATGCAATGGTAGCTATTGTGAAATAAAAAAGTGAAAGAAGAAAAGAGAGGGAAGAGAGGGAAAGAGGGACGTTCCTTAAATTTCCCTTTTAGAGGGATATAGGGACATTCCTTTATTTTCTTAAATAATATTTATAAAGAAATTTCAAAAATTAAAAAGAGTATATTAAGAAATATGTACAAAATATATTAATATATACTCTTTTTAATTTTTGAAAATTTAAATTATAAAAGTTATTATTAAAAATATCATAATTTTAAAGGAGTGTCCCTATATCCCTCTAAAAAGGGAAATTTAAGGAACGTCCCTCTTTCCCTCTCTTCCCCTTCTTTCCTTTTTATTCTTTTTTCTTTTTATTTCTTCCAATCAGGTAAGTTTCTTTGAATTGCTCCGAAGAGATTTGCTCTTATCATAGGTATATCTTTTTGTAATGTAATTATCATTTCTTTCATAGATTCTCTTTTTGATGTTCCATCCATTGGACAAACTTTAGGCATTATTGTTAAATTGTTCTTTTTAACAAATCTTTTTGTATCTTTTTTCAGGAGTGTATATAAGTGGTCTGATTAAAGTGATTCCTGTACGGTCCATATAACTTACAGGAGAAAATGTTCCAATACTACCAGTGTAAAATAAGTTTAGCAAAAATGTTTCTAAAACATCATCTTGATTATGTCCTAGGGCAATTTTGTTACACCCTTCTCTAATTGCAATAGAATTTATAATTCCTCTTCTTAAATTTGCACATAAAGAACAAGGATTTTTTTCTTTTCTTATGTCAAAAACAATTTCTTTTGCATTGCTTTTTTCTATAAATAATGGAATCTCTAAATTATCACATGTATTTTGCAAAAGTTCTATATCAAAAAATTCAAAACCAGGGTCAATGCTAATTGCTATTATTTCAAATTTTTTTGGATAGAATCGTTGTAATGCTTTAAAAAGCATGTAAAAGTGTAATTGAATCTTTTCCTCCAGATAAACAAATTCCTATTTTATCATTTTCTTCTATCATATGATATTCTTCAATTGCTTTTCTCATATGGCTTAAAATTCTTTGCATAATTTTTTTAATTCCTTTCAATATAGATTTGTATAATAATAAATTGAATTTATTATTATTTTGCAAGGATATTATAACATATATGTCAAGAGATATATATAAATTTTGTGAATTAAAAAGGATTATATCTTAAAACTTTACATAATTATATATTTAAATAAAATATAATGTTAAAATATTAATATGTAATATAAATGTAAAATAAATTTAATTTTAATATTGAATAATGCCTAAAATAACTTTCCCTAAGTAGAAAAAAAAGACTTTTTTGTAATATTAAAAAATTGTCAAAAAAATGATATTGAATATAAATTTAAAACTATATACAATTATAATAAGGTTAATTATCAATTAATTTAAATAGAGTTTTTAAAAAGATAAAAATAACTTTATTTAATATAGAGAAAGGATAGGGATTTTCGATGAGGGAAACAATTAAAAAATTATGGCAGTTTTTGCAATTATGATGTTAATGTTAAATAGTTCTGCTATGGTGCTTATTTCAGCAGCAGTTGATGCTATAGAAAACATTATAGATGAAAGCAAAATAAATGGAATCTATGAAATCAACTTAGAGAAGTATGTAAATTATAAGATGCAAGATGTGGAAAAAGGAGCTGGAGTTTTACTACAATATAATTTAAAAACGGGAATTGAATATACTGATGGACAAGAATCTAAGCCGTTGAATTCAACAGGTGTTCTTTTTAAAATTTCCAAAAATAGAAGATAGCTATCCTGAAAAAGTAGAAGTAGAAGCTATATCTACAAAGGCAACAAATGGAAGTGATGAAGCAAAGGATTGGACATATGTATATGATGAGGAAAATGGAGAAATAAGAATTGGAGCATTTAATCAAGAAAATGATAACGGGGAGATCTATAATCAATATGAAGATGGTGCAAGGGATGAATATAGAGTTATTTGCTATTATGGAGAAGGTACATATGTTGATGATAATACAAATAGAAAATTAGAAGTAACAGGAATTCTACAACTTAATATAAAAAATAATGATGAAGAAATAAAAAAGAAAACAGAGATAAAAAAAGAAGATATAGTTAAAGAAAATATATCTGGTCTAATATCAACAGAAGTAAATACAAGTGATATATATAACGGATTTATAAAATCAAATGCTAATAATAATACAGATTATAAGACAAATTATACAGAAAATTTAAAAATAAATGTAAGTTATAAAGACAATTATGACGAAGCAATAATCAAAACGAATAATTATGTAGTTAAGACAGAAGAAAAAAATAAGATAAAAAATGAAGTAGAAGAAGAAACAAAAGATATAATATATACAAAAAAGTGAAATTAATAAAAATGAAATACTAAATAAATTAGGTGCAAATGGATATTTAAAACTATACGACCAAGATGATGAATTATTAGGAGAGGTAAATAAAGATACAGAAGTAAATGAAAATGGAATAATAGAGTTTCAATATGAAAAAAAGTAACAAATTTGAAAATTGTTATAAGTAGACCAGAGCAATTTGGAAATATAGAGATAAAAAATGAAAGACAAATAAAAGAAAATTTAAGAGAAGAAAATGTAAATAAAATTCAAGTTAAAAATAATATTAGTTTGTTAAAAAATGAAAAAGAAACTATAAAGAAAATAAATGAGGAAACACAACAAGAGGAAGAGATAGAAAGAGAATATCAAAAGGAAATTTATAGTTTTGAAAGTGTAAATTTTGAAAAAATAAAAAATTCAGAAACAAAAATGGATGTATCAGTTGATAAAACAGATTGGACAAATAATGTACAAAATGATGTTACATTTACAGCTACACTTGTAACAAATGATATAAAATATAGTTTATTTAAAAATCCTACTATAACACTAAAAATGCCAAGTGAAGTGGAAAAAGTTATTTTAGGTGATGTGTCAGTATTATATGATGAAAACTTACAAATAGCTAATACGGAAGTTATTGAAGAAGATGGTTGTAAAGTTATAAAGATTTCATTAAATGGAGAACAAAGTCAGTATACAATAGATTCTTTGGTTAATGGTGCAAATGTTATTATTCCAGCTACTGTTATAGTAAAAAGGATGTTTCTTCAGTAGATACACAGGTAAAAATAAATAAATTATGAAAATGAGAAGGATTTATCTAATAATGAATTAGTAACAGATGTTCATATTTATTCTATTTTTAATCAATTAGATGTGAATAATTCTAAGGAAGTAAGTATTGAAAACGAATCAAGTACATCTAATTTTGAAAACAATAAAAATATAGTAGAAGAAAGAGATTTATCAAAAGATGATATAGAATTGAATGTTAAAGCTTATGTTGGAAGTAAAGAAATATCTAATGGAGATGTAGTTTATGAAGAGCAAATTATAAAATATGAAATAAATGTAATTAATAAAACTAATGAAAGACTTAATGGAATTAGTGTTTTGGGTAAAGTGCCAGATGGAACTGTATATGGTTCTGTTGATATCGGAACATATTGGGAAGGAAAATATGATTATGTAAAAGATGAAGAATTAAAAGAATATAATTTGGAAATAAATTCTTTAGAAGCAAACCAAAGTCTTACTAAGTTTTATGAAGTTATAGTAAATGATTTAGATGATAATGAAAAAAGTAAAAGATATTATTAATGAAGTAGAAGTAAAATCTAAAGACAAAGTAATTTGTAGTAAAGAAATAAAAAATACAGTAAAAAATGCAGAAATGGTGTCATATTTAAAATCATATATTGGTAGAGATGAAAAAAATTCATTACATTATTGGCTATATGTTAAAAATTTAAGTGATAAAACATTGAAGAATGTGAAAGTGGAAACAGATGAATTTCCTAAGGAATTAATTTTTAAGAAGAGTGAATTAACCAATATGGCTTCAACAGATAATTTTGGTAGTTTTAAAGATAATAAATATACAGCTGAAATTGAAAGTATAAATCCTGGAGAATATGTTTGTATAAGAATACTTGTAAATGTTGGGAATTTTGATGATAATATAAATGAATTTGAGGAAAAATTATCTTTTAAAGCTAATTCAGTATATATTTCTAATGAAAATAGAAGAATGGTTTATCCAGAATATGTTACTGTTGTACAAACTTTAGACAAAGAAGGGGAAAAGGTAGAGCCAGATACAGAATTAACATATAAAGTATCAATAAAAAATGAATCTAAAATAAGAACACAGATTAATATTTTAGATTATTTACCAAAAAGGAGTAAAAGGACAGAAAGCAACTTTTCAAAAGTGGATTTTTCCAAATGATGATTTAGTAACAACATATGATTTGGAACAAGAAGCTAATAAAGAGTATGAAAGAGAAGAAACTACTATTAATATAGGTAATACTATATTAGATAGTTCAGGAAATCCATTAGGAGATATTTATTATCAACAGCTATTTATACCAGCGGGAAGAACTTTGGATATTGTATTTACAGCTAAAACTATGGATGTAAGTGAACCAACAGTTGCATCAAATTATATGACAGTTAGTGGTGAGTATATACATACAAAAGTTTCAAATACGGTCAGTTGTACAATAGTGCCTAAAGGATGGGTTGACCCAGATCCAGATAATCCAGATCCAGATAACCCAAATCCAGATAATCCGGATCCAGATAATCCGGATCCAGATAATCCAGATCCAGATAACCCAGATCCAGATGACCCAGATCCAGATAATCCAAATTCAGATAGATATAGTATAAGCGGTGAGGTATGGTTTGATAAAGATGAAAATGGAATTAGGGACAGAGAAAGTAATATGAGTGGTATTACTGTAAAAATTTATAATGCTGATAATAATGTAATTTTGAAAGATAAAAATGATGAAGCTAGAGTGTTATCGACAGATGCAGATGGAAATTATAAATTTACAGATCTTACGAATGGAAGATATTTAGTTTTATTTGAATTTGATACTGACAACTATGATGTTACTCAATATAAAGTTTCGGGTGTAGATGATTCAATAAATTCAGATGTTGTTTTGAAAAATGTTTCAATTGATGGAATTGAGAAAAAAGTTGCAATAACTGATATTATTACGATTAATTCATCAAATGTTACTAATATTGATATGGGATTAATTTATAAAGCCAAATTTGATTTAAGATTAGATAAATATGTAAGTAAAATAAAAGTTATGAATTCTAATGGAACAAAAGAATATAATTATGATGAGGGAAAAATTACTAAGGTAGAGATTGCAGCAAAACAAGTTAATAATACAACTGTAGAGATACAATATAAAATGAAAATAACAAATGAAGGTACAGCGGATGGATATGTTACTGAGATATCTGATTATTTACCAGATGGATTAACTCTAAATGATAGTAATTGGAAAATAAAAAAAGTAATGGAACAGTTTATACTAATATTTTATCAGGGGCTAAGATTGAAAGTGGAGAGTCTAAAGAAATTTTATTAAATGTTACGAAAAAGCTTACGACTGATACAGTTGGAAAATTTGTTAATTCAGCAGAAATTACTGGAAGTTTAAATACAAAAAATTTAAAAGATATTGATTCAGTAGAAGGAAATAAAGATGTTAACGAGGATGATTATTCTGATGCAACAGTAATAATTTCTATAAAGACTGGATTAGTAAGAAATATTATTTTTACATTTTTTATATGCCTGTTTGTAGGTGTTATTATTTATCTAATTTATTTGAAAAAAGTAAAAATAAAAAATGTTTTTAGAATTTTTATGGTTGTTCTAGTGATGAGTATTTTTATTCAGAGTGCAGCAGTACAGGCATATCTTGATATTACTGGTTGGGTTGATGAAGAAAATCATACATATCCAAGTTGGGATGAAGTAGATGGTGTGCTTGTTAATAGGAATGTAGATTTTATATGTATGGACAATGGTTTAGGAATGTGTCACGAACATCATCATTGGTATCAGCAAAGTACAGAAAAAAAACGGATGAAACAACAGAAGAAAAAAAGTAGAATAGAAGAGTATGTAAAGATTACTAAGGATGATAGTGGAGCTAAATTTACTATAGAAGATGGAAAATATAAGATAGGACCATATAAAATTTCATGGAATTATGCTTCAGAAATAACTATTACTGGTAAATATGTTACAAATGATGGAACAACAATTAAAACACATGATATCAAGTTCACAAATGTCTATAACTCAAAGTGGAATGTCAGAAGTAATATATTTTATTCTTCCATTACAAACTATAGAAGTAAATAATGTAAATGTGAAAGCTGTTCATAAAGATGGACTTCAAATTACCTACGAACATAAGTGGAGATATGTTTGGTCACCAGTTTCATATGATAATCATACTACTATGACACATGATAATTTACAAAGAATGAAACCTAAAGATGGCTGGGATTCAGAGCCAATTATAGAAAAATATGATACTACTGATAATGTTACAATGGCTACTAAAACATGGTATGGACATTCAAAAATTATAAAGAAAGATAAAGATACAGGAGAAACATTAGAAGGTGTTAAATTTAAAATTGAAGGAGGACCAGCTAATATAACTTCAATTGGTACAACAAATAGTAATGGGGTTATTAATTTTAAAAAATTGCAGCCGGGTGAATATACATTGACAGAGATAGAAGTACCATCAGGATATAATTTGAGTTTACAGCCTAAACCACAGCAAGTTACAATTACTAATGGGGAGACCACAATTGTAAGGATAAAAAATAGATTATATGGCGATTTAAGAATAATAAAAGCAGATCAAGAAACATATGATAAAATGAATGGAGTAGGATTCTTAATTTTTAAAGACGATAGTGACGGAACTAGAAAATATATAAAAAAGCTACAAATATAAACAGAAAGAACCTGCAATAGTAACTTGGACGACAGATATTAATAAAGCAAAATGTTTCTATTCAGGAGAAAAAGATTCAGAAGTAGATGGGTATATAACAGGTAATATTTCAAGCTCTAAGGGAACAGTATTATTAAAAAATCTTCCTATTAGAGATGGAAGTTCAACAAAAGTAACATATTATGCTCAAGAGTATAGATTTGATTATGATAAAAATCCAGATTTAATTTATTATAAATTAGATAAATCTAAGGTAATAAGCAAAAAATTAGTAACAAATGCATCAGGAAGAAGCATGGATGATAGTGATAGGACGGAATTATTGCGAAGAGTTACAAAAAACTTTTTAGGAACAGATTACATAAGAAATCAGTTGAAAGATGTACCTTTAGAAGTAATGGGAAATGAGTTATATTTTAGAATTTGTAAAAGTACACCATCATCAGATTTTATAAATTTAGTAAATAAGGAGTTTAGAGGATTTAATCCAAATAATGGATATACTAAAGAAGATATGCAAAGATTGGTTGATTTAATATTTTTTGAAAATAATACTAGAATGTCTACTATAGCTAATAATATTTTTGCAGATGATGAAGCTATTAAACAATATAGTGGTAGGTTATGTTCTATAGTTGATATTAAAGGTGGAAGTGTTCAAACTTCTATGAGTGACTATTTATATGATAGTTTAAAAAAGCCAAACAGTATTCTTAATGAAAAATAAGCAATATACAATTGATGTTAGAGGATATGTATGGGAAGATATTCAAGTAAGTAAACAGACAAAAAAGAAATGACTTATATAAAAATGATGATGCAGACATTAAAGATTTACCTGCTTCAGATGTTACTGTAAGATTATATGCAGAATTAAATCAAAACGGAGGATTACCAACATTAGTAGCTACTACCGATGAAGATGGAAATTATAAGTTTAAAGGTGCACAATTTGTATTAGATGCAAACGGAAACAAGGTATTAGATGAAAATGGAGATCCTAAAATACAATACAATATAATAATTGAAAATTTACAAAATTATAATATAGAATTTGAATATAATGGATTAAAATACGAATGTGTAAAAACAGAAAAGGAATTATTCCCTAATAAGCAAAATGCTTATGAAATGGAAAATTCATCTAAAGCTAAAGAAAAAGATGAAGATAGAACAAACTTTAATAATTCATATGCTACAATTAAAGGCAAAATAGCTTTAGCAAATAATGTCACTGAGGGACAAGTTTCAAATACAAGTAATGCTGATACAAGTACATTAACATATGAAAGTAAGAACATGTTTCTACATTAGTACAGAATACAGGCTATAGTGTAGAAAGTGCTAAAGGTAAAGTTACTCCATTTGAGAATGTTTCTATGAAGGCTGATACAAATACAGCAGGATGTAATTTTAAAGATATGTATGATTTACTTCCAAGTGGAGCAAGAGAAATATCAAACATAAACTTAGGATTATATGAAAGAGAACAACCAGATTTAGCAATAGTAACAGATATTGATAATATAAAATTATCAATTAATGGATATGAACATACATATAATTATAGACAAAGACACGTATTAGAAGGTATACCAGATAAGGACTTGAATCCAGGATATGATGCAACAATGGATAGATTTAGAGTATCTGTTAAATATCCTACTACAGGAAATTATAAAGAACTAAGTTATACAAGAGGAGTGTATGATTCGTATATAGCTTATACAAAAGAGAATAGTACAGACGAAAGTCGTTTAAGAATGTTTGTAACATATAGAATTGCTGTAAAGAATGAAAGTAGTCAGTTAATATCAAGAGTAAGCTTAAGAAATTATGCTGATGCTAGATATTCTGAAATTAGAAATTCATATATTTATGGTACAAATAAAGATATAACAACAGAATGGAATAATAATAATAATGAACCAATAACTTACGACAATAAGAGTATTAATATTTGGGAAACACAATTAATTGGACAAGATATACCAGCAGGAGGATGCATGTATGTGTACCTAACATATGAAGTATCAACAGCAACAATTATAGATATGGCAAAATTAAACCCTGATGGAAGATCTAAAGTGGAATTAGCTGAAAATGTAACAGAAATATCATCTTACTCAACATATGATAGTTCAGGAAATGTATATGCAGGAATTGATAAGGATTCAGCACCTAATAATATAGCATATCATAATTCAGAAACATACGAAGATGATACAGATGCAGCACCAGATTTATATCTTACAAGAAAAGCATCAAAACAATTCTCAGGTTTAGTATTTGAAGATGCAACGGATAATAAATTAAAAACTGGAAGCGAGAGATTAGGAAATGGTGTATATGATGAGAATGAAGACCCGGCAGTAAAAAATGTAGAAGTTAAATTAGTTAAGTATAATTCTAATTCAGGTTTAGTTACAAATAATGATGATGTAATAACATTATATAACTTAGATGCCGACAGGAAGGTAGTTCCAACACAAGCACAAACAATTACTGGAGATGGAGGGACATATAACTTTACAGGTTTTATACCAGGAGAGTATTATATAGTTTATACTTATGGAAAATATAAATATATAGATATGAATAAAGAAAATACATCTAGTGATGTACAAAGTGAGGCACAAAGAAAGGCTATAACAACACAAGAATATAAATCTACAATTATAGATGAAAATACATATAGAACATTAATAGATAATGATTATAATAAAATTAAAGATAATAATTTATGGTATTGGTATGAAAATAGTGGTAATTCTGGTAAATCTTCAGCAGTTGATGATAATGACATAAGAACAAAGATAAATGAATATTTAAGTGCAATTACATATGGAAATAAAACAGCGTATGAAGGAGAAAGTTATAATGATAATAATGGAAATAATGTAACTAATGCAAATCACCAACTAATGAAATCTTATACAGGAATTATGGATGTTGCAATTGAAGATAGTAGAGACCAGACGACTGAATATGAGAAGAGTGGAGTTTCAGATGAAGAAAAACGTAATTATCAAATTAAATATGGTTATGACACTAATAGTGGTGGAAATGGTGAAACTTCAGATGAAGTAAAACGTAATTATCAAATTAAATTTGGTATTGTAGAAAGACCTAGACAAAGTTTAAAAGTTACAAAAGATATAGCTAGTGTAAAATTAGCATTAGCTAATGGACAGATTATAGCTGAAGGAAACAAAGAAGATATACAAGCAGGAAATGTAAAATATGTTGTCTATCCAGAGGGAGGACCTTTAAAAATTGAAATTGATAATGAAATCATAGAAGGTGCAGATTTAGATATCAACTATAGAATTAATGTACAGAATTTATCTGAAGTAGATTATGATAATGTAAATTATTATAGATACGGAGCAGGAAAAAATAATGAATATACAACTGACTTAGTAACACTTACCCCTGCTATTGCAGATTATGTTGATGAAAAGTTATCTGTGACTTATGATATAGATAAAAACAATAGGGAATTTAAGTATTATGATGCTACAAATGATACTAAAAATATTTGGCAATTGTTACCGACATCTGGAAAGGAAGATAAGAAACTTGCTGGAATAAATATAAGCGACAGTGTATTTGGACATATAAAAAATAGAAGCAACATAGTAGTTAAGAAAACAACTGATGAAATATTACCAAAAGTTACAAAAACTACAGATAATTATAAAAATTATAATTTATTAGCAAAGAAAAAAATTAACAAGTATATCAACAAATACTGATAATACATTTGAAAACTATGTTGAGTTAATAGAGGTATACAATTCAGTAGGAAGATTCTATGGGGTAGATAGTGATAGGGAGCATCCTGATAATAATATTTGGAAATATGAAACACCAGGAAACTTTGATCTTACACAAGAAGAAGAAGGTAAAAAACTAAATATAAATGAATCTGATACAAATTCTGAGATAAATCCATCAAAAGTTACAATTATGCCACCAACAGGAGACAATAAAATTTATTATTATATAATAGGAATAAGCAGCTTAGTAATATTAGTTGGAGGAATAATTATCATAAAGAAAAAAAGTTTTATAGTTTGAATAAATTGTAAAAGATAATAATAAAATTCTAATTGAATTGTATATTAGTAATAAAAAAAGAAAAAGTATAGTTTTTAAATTATACTTTTTCTTTTGCTTGATTTTTTTACAAAAATATATTATTATAATAATGCCTAAATTATATGTGCTCATAGCTCAGCAGGATAGAGCAGTCGCCTCCTAAGCGACCGATGGTGGTTCGAGTCTGCCTGGGCACACCAAATTATAAAATTATCTGTAATAATAATTTAAGCTAAAGAATTAAATTCAGAATATATCAATGATATACGGGGGAAAAAATTGAAAGATAAAATAGAAAAATTTATTAATACTAGACAATTTCATATGTGTATGATTTTATTTATAATTTTGTTAATAATACTTGGTACACTTGCTTTTTTCTTTAAGATATAGTATACATGGTGAAACAAAGTTACCATTTGAATTATCAAAAATAACTGTAATTAGTACAGTAGAGGGAAACAATAATGAAGATACAGAAAATAAATGGAATCTAAATACTTTTCAAAATAATGATATATATTTATATATAAAAAAAGAATGATATATATGATGGTGTTGAGGTTTTAGAAAAAGTAACATTAAATAATTTTAAGATTACCAAAGAACCTAAAGTTGGTAGTGTAAAATTATTTAAGCCAGATACAAGGGAAGATACAACATTATTTAAAAATATAGATGATAATATAGCTGATAATATTGAATATATTGGTGATACAGAAGCGAATATGAAACAGATGAAAATATCTAATCAAGGTGGTTTGATTGTTTTTAGAAGTGCTATTTCAGATATAGGAAATTATATTTCTAATGATGATGAGTTAATTAATCATGAACAGTTATTGCAAAAATTAAATATTAATCAAGATAATTTAGAATATTCAATTAATTTTGACATTACTATAAAATTAAAAAATGAAAAAACATATCAAGCTAATATTTCTTTAGATTTACCAGTAGAAAATATTGTTGAAGCTGGGACACAGAGCAAAGAATACACAGATTTAAATGATATTGTTTTTAAAAGAGTGCAAAAAAAAAATACTTGATAAATTCAATAATAAAGTATATAATACGAATGGTATGAAATTTAATCTTTGTATAGAGAGTAATCCAATAGAGACCTATGAACCTTGTCAGGTCCGGAAGGAAGCAGCAATAAGTAGAAAATCTTTATGTGGAGTGCTCTCTATAGAGAGATTGAGTTTCACACCATTTTTAAAATTAAAACAATTATATTAATTATATTTTTAATATAAAGGATGTGAGAATATGGGGTACACAGCTCTTTATAGAAAATTTAGACCGATTACGTTTTCAGAACTTGTTGGTCAAGAACATATTGTAAGGACTTTAAAAAATCAAATAGTAGCAGATAGAGTGGGACATGCATATTTATTTAATGGTGGAAGAGGAACAGGAAAAACATCTTCTGCTAAAATTTTGGCAAGAGCTATCAATTGTTTACATCCAATTGACGGGGAGCCTTGTAATGAGTGTGAAATATGCAAAGCTGCTATAAATGGTTCACTTACAGATATAGTAGAAATGGATGCAGCTTCTAATAATAGTGTAGAAGATATTAGAAGTATTAGAGAAGAGGTAAATTTTTTACCAACAAAAGCAAAACATAGAGTTTATATTATAGATGAGGTGCATATGCTATCACCAGGGGCTTTTAATGCTTTGTTAAAAACATTGGAAGAGCCACCAGAACATGTAAAATTTATATTGGCAACTACTGAGCCACAAAAGCTTCCAGCAACAATTCTTTCAAGATGTCAAAGATTTGACTTTAAGAGAATATCAAATGAGGATATTATTAAAAAAGGTTGAAAATTGTTTGTGAAGAAAGTAATATTGAAATAACAGAAGGGGCTTTAAATATTATAGCTGTTTTATCAGAGGGAGCAATGAGAGATGCTTTATCTATTTTAGAGAGATGCATTCAAGATGGAGAAAATAAGATAGATGAAGATAAAATTAAGGATTTAGTTGGAATTCCAAAAATAACATATGTGCACAATATTATAGATGCAATTGTAGAATATAATATTGATAATGCGTTAGAAGCAATGGATGCTGTTATAAATGAAGGTAAGGACTTAGATAATTTCCTTTGGGAAATGATAAAATATGTTAAAGATGTTTTAGTTTATAAATCTTCTAAAAAAAGCTGATTTATATAGTGAGGAAGAAACAGAAAAAAATAAAAGAGTCTTTCAGAAAAAGCTTCAAAAAGATAAGCTTGTTTATCTTATATATGAATTATCAAACTTAGAAAATGATATGAAATGGTCTACTCAAAAGACTATAATGTTTCAAGCTGGAATGATTAAGCTATGTAGTAAAGAGGTTGGAACAAGTGGAACTTTAGAAGAAAGAATAGAAAAAATTGAAAATTATTTGAAGTCTGGCAAAATACAAGTAGCAACTCAGAACTTTGGTACACAAGGTACCCAAAATTTACAAGGTGCTTGTCAGGCTGTACCAATGGGAAATGTAAGTGGTCAACGAATACAACAAAACGGAATAACTCAGCCACAAATTGGTGCTGATAGACCACAAAGTCAAATGGCAAATAATAGTAGAACAAGGAATAATATTAGAGCTACGACTTCATATTCAAGTGATTTATCAAAAAAGTTGGCCTAAAATAGTAAATGATTTAAAACAAAATGGGTAGAATTGTTTTGTATACTAATTTATTAGATACAAGAGCCGAAGAAATAAATGATATGACTGTTGGAATTAAATTCCCTAAAGGTATAACTGCATTTGGAAAAACAATTTTGGAAAAACAAGAAAATATTAAAGAAATATCAACTTTAGTTTCTATGGCTTGTGGTAAACCAATGAATATTAAATATATACCAGAGAATCAAAATAATATGGTTCAACATAATCCACAAGATGATATTGCAAAATTGGCAAATGAATCAGACATACCATTTAATGTTATAGAATAAAATATATTTGTATTATAGAAAGGATGATTAAAATGTCAAAAAGAGGAGGATTCCCAGGAGGAATGGGAGGATTTGGTGGAATGAACATCAATAATTTAATGAAAGAAGCAAAGAAAATGCAAGCTGAAATGCGGAAAAATCACAAGAAGAATTAGCGTCAAAAGAATTTGATGCAACTGCTGGTGGTGGAGCTATTAGTGTAAAAGTAACAGGAGAAAAAGTTATTAAGAGAAATAAAAATTAAACCAGATGTAGTAGACCCAGATGATGTAGAAATGTTAGAAGATTTAATTTTAACATGTGTAAATGAAGCTTTAAGAAAAGTAGATTCAGCACAAAGTCAAGAACTAGGAAAATTTAATATTCCTGGATTAATGTAGTAAGGAGAAGACAATGTCATTATATGCACCATCAATTGAAAAATTAATTGAAAGTTTTGAAAAATTACCAAGTATTGGACATAAAACAGCTGCTAGACTTGCATTTTATATTTTAAATTGTTCAGAGCAAGAAACAAATGAATTTATTAGTTCAATTGTGGAAGCAAAGAAAAAATTTAAAATATTGTAGTAAATGTTATAATATTTCAGATACAGACCCATGTCCAATATGTTCTAGTCCTAAAAGGGATCAATCTTCTATTTGTGTAGTAGAGGATGTAAGAGATGTTGTGGCTATGGAAAAAAACACATGAGTTTAAAGGAGTATATCATGGTTCAATATCTCCAATGAATGGGGTAGGGCCAGATGATATAAAAATAAAAAGAATTACTTGCACGTCTTATGGATGGTCAAGTAAAAGAAGTTATTTTAGCTACAAACCCAAGAGTGGAAGGCGAAGCAACAGCAATGTATTTATCAAAACTAATAAAACCATTGGGAATTAAGGTAACGAGAATAGCTCATGGAATTCCTGTTGGTGGAGATTTAGAATATACAGACGAAATAACATTGACTAAGGCACTAGAAGGAAAGAGAAATTTAAGTCTGTTGTAATTGACTGACAATATTTATAAAAAGCACATATAATAATATAGTGAGGTATATTATTATATGTGTTTGATTTATCTAGTTGTAATTTAATAGGGTTAGCAAGTAGCTTGGCTATAGGAATAGGTCAAAATCTTTCTGCCGATGAAACTGCAACATTGGCAGCTTTTTCTACGGCTTTTGCGGATAATTTGGCAAAAAGATAGAGACAGAACTAAAAGATATAATGGATGTTATAGAAGAAAATAAAATGATTAATTCTGTCCAATAAGAGAAACTAAAGAAAAATTTTGGAATATGTTCATAATAGATAGTTTAATCGGAAATACTGATAGACACAATGAAAATTGGGGATTTCTATTAAATAAAAATACGGGAAAAGTAGAATTTGCTCCAATTTATGATTGTGGGTCATGTTTAAATCCAATGCTTGAAGATGAAGAAATAGAAGAATAACTGATACGGAATTAAAGAATTTAGCAATAAATTGTTATTCATGTTTAAAATATAATGGAAAGAAAATTAATTATATGACATATTTAAAACAAATGCAAAATGAAGAATGTAATTGTGCTATAAAGAGATTATTTTCTAGTATTAATATAGAAGAAATAAAAAAAATGATTGATGGTATAGAGTGCATGACCGAAGTAAGAAAAAGATTTTTACAAGAAAATTTTTAGAATATAGATATGAAATTTTGAAAACTATATACAGGGATTTAAAATAAGATTAAATTTTTTTAAGTATGCTTATATATTCTGTGGGACAAGATGTCCCACAGAAATTAAAAACTAAATTATATACAAATTTTACATATATCTTCAGTAGAATGTTTTTTTGCTAATATATTTGTATTTTGTTTCATTTTTTCCAGTTTTTCAGGATTATCTAATAAATCTTTTAATACATCATATGTAGAAGAATTTTTTCTTAGCCAAATTCCTGTGCCATTTTCTTCTAAAAATTCTGCATTTTCTTCTTCTTGACCTGGTATAGGATTTATTATTACCATTGGTAAGTTAGAAGCTAAACTTTCAGATGTCGTTAATCCACCTGGTTTAGAAATTACTAAATTAGAAACCGCCATAAGCTCTGGAACTTGATTTGTATAATCTAAAACTTTTATAGTAGTTGATTTATTATTTTCAGATACTATTTTTTCAAATTCTGCTTTCATTTTTTCATTTTTTCCACTGATAGCGATTATTTGTATGTTAGAAAAATTCTTGGCTAGACATTCAAAAACTTCAACAGTTTTTGCTTTTCCTAGACCGAATTCGCCTCCACCGAAAAATAAAATTGTTTTTTTGGCTGGTACAAAATTAAAACTATTCAAGATTTTTTGTTTTTCTTCATTAGAATAGTTTTTTAAAAATCTTGATGAAATCGGAATTCCAGTTGCAAATATTTTTTCTTCAGGTATATTTTTTTGACATTAAATATTCTTTCATTTTATTATGTGCAACAAAAAAATAATCGGTGTAATCAGAACCAACTAACCATTGATCATGAGGTGAAAAATCAGTCATAATAGTAGCAATTTTAGCTGTAATTTTTTCTTTCCTTTTTAAATAGCTACACATTTGACTTCCAAAAGGGTGAGTAGAAATTATAATGTCTGGATTTTCTTGTCTTAATAATTTTAATAATTTTATTGCAAAAATTTTATTTGACCTTGAAGAAATATGTGCCAAAGGACCTTTTTGAGAATCATTATATATTTTTCTCCCATGCCCATGGCAATTTTTTTTGCCATTTCACGGTAAGCTGTAGTTGTGATTATTTCGATAGGTTTATTTACGTATTTCATGCAATCTATCATTTTTGTTTCACAATCTTTATAATTTGTATCAATGCATTCTTTTATTGATTTTGCAGCATTAAGATGTCCTCCACCATAAGAAGCATAAAATATTAAAATTTTTTTTCATAGACTTAACTCCTTTTTTATACAAAATAATAATCTATAAATGTAATATTTATAAATTAATTATTAATTTTTAAAATTAAATAAAAATATGTAATTTTATTGAGTCTATTTTATCATCTAATATAAAAAATGTAAATAACAGGTATATTTTTTAAAATTTTACTCAAAATAAAGTTGATAATAAAAAGTAACATAATTTAATTTGTATTGATATATAAATGCGAAAATATGGTATTAAATAAAAAAAGTATATTTTTCAATTTATATTATTAAAAGAAAAGGAAAATGGTAAATGAAAAAAATTTTAAAAGTTTTTTTCAATAATGTTTTTACTGGTATTATCCACAATTTGTGTTTTTTTTGTGGATAATGGAAATGTAAATAATGTTAGTATTGCAAAGTCGACAAATACTTCTGATATACAATTAATGGCAAGAGCAATGAATGCTGAGGCAAGAGGGGAACCATATGAAGGACAAGTTGCAGTTGGTGCTGTTATTTTAAATCGTGTTAAGGATTCAAGGTTTCCAAATTCAATATCTGGGGTAATTTATGAACCAGGAGCTTTTACGGCTGTATCAGATGGACAAATAAATGCAGCATTAAGCGAAGGTTCAACAGTATATAAAGCTGCACAAGACGCACTGAATGGCTGGGATCCAACAGGAGGCTGTGTTTATTATTTTAATCCAGCAACAGCTACTAACAAGTGGATATGGTCAAGACCTCTTGTAAAAACAATTGGAAAACATAGATTCTGTAAATAAATTTAAATGGCATATATATGCAAAAGGGAAAGGATGATTTTATGAAAATACAAAAAGAAAAAAACAGTAATTATTAAAAAATCGTATATTTGGTCTGCAATTGCTATATTTTTGGTGATAACTGTATGTTTAGTAGCAACTGTGGTTAGAGAAAAAAATGAAATGAAATTAGCTTCTAATAATGATTATAATATGGCGTTTTATGAATTGGTGGATTATGTACAAAATGTAGAAACATATTTAGCAAAATCTTTAATTTCTAGTACACCAGAGCATGGAGCAGAAACATTGACAAATGTATGGAGAGAGGCAAATTTGGCACAAGTATATTTATCTAGATTGCCAATAGAAAGTGTAGAGTTAGAAAATACATCTAAATTTTTGAATCAAGTAAGTGATTATAGTTATTCTCTATCAAGGAAAAATATATATAATGAAAGTTTAACAGATGAAGATTTGAAGAATTTAAAAGATTTACATGGTTATAGTACAGAATTAGAAAATACTTTAAATCAATTGTCAGAAGATATAAATATGGGAAGAGTAACTTGGGATAAAATGACTAATAAAAGCAATAAGATGTTGGCACAGCAAGTAAGTACAAATTTAGAAGGATTTAGTAATTTAGAAGAAAATTTTCATGAATATTCAGGTCTAATATATGATGGTGCATTTTCTGAACATGTAACAAGTAGTGAGGCTAAAGGACTTACAGGAGATGATATAGATGAAGAAACAGCAAAGCAAAAAAGGCGATAGAATTTATCGGAAATGAAAAAATAAAAAGAAATACAAAATATGGGATTTTCTGAAAATGCAACAATTCCAGAATATAATTTTTCTATAAAAACAAATAAAGAGGATAATATTACAATTTCAGTTTCTAAAAAAGGCGGACATATAATATATATGAATTCAAATCGAGAAGTTAATACAGAAATTATAAGTCAGGATGAAGCCAATAGAAAAGGAAAAGAATTTTTAGAAGAAAAAGGCTTTAAATCGATGAAAGAAACTTATTATTTAAAACAAGATGGAATAGTAACAATAAATTATGCGTATGTACAAGATAATGTTACTGTATATTCAGATTTAATAAAAGTTAAAGTGGCTTTGGATAATGGAGAAATATTAGGAATAGAAACAACAGGATATTTAAATAATCATACTGTAAGAGATACCTCAAAAATTAGTATAACTGCCGAAAATGCAAAGAAAACATTAAATAAAAATTTAGATATTATGTCAGAAGGATTAGCTATTATACCAACCGAGTTTAAAACAGAGATTTTATGCTATGAGTTTAAGGGAAAAGTAGAGGATAGAGAGTTTTTAGTTTATATAAATGCTGAGAATGGAAGAGAAGAAGATATATTAATTATTACAAATACACCTAATGGAACTTTAACTATGTAAGATAAAATATTTAAAAGTGTATTAAAGAAGAGCAAATAAATTAGCCTTGAAATGATTAATTGTTTTAGTCATTTCAAGGCTTTATAATTTGGATTTTATTAATGTCTTAGATATTTGTCTTTTGATAGTAATGTTGTACTAACAACAGTTCCATTTTTCTTTAAAATTTTGTAGGCTTCTGAATAAATTGCATTAGAAGTTGTGCTTGTAATACGTGATGTTAATTGAACTTCATAATCATTTGCTGTTTTAACTCCAAAAATATTACATTTTGCAACACCACCAGAAACAGAACAATAAATTTTAATTGGATATTCTATTTTTTTAAACTGAAAATCAATTGCACCATATACAACAGTTGCATCTCTACTAGCAGTAGAATATGATGGAATAAATTGATGATTAGTTCTTTGTACAATATCTAAATTTGCATATAAAACAGCATTATATAAAGTAGTGGTAATTTGGCAAATTCCACCACCGACACCATCTACAATTTGACCATTTACATATGTTCCGGCTTCTTTGTAACCTGCTGCAGTTGTTCTATTTCCAACAACTTTATTATATGAAAATGTTTGACCAGGCATAAGAACAGTACCATTTATTTTGTTTGCAGCTAATCTCAAATTAGTTGTTCTATTGGTTTGATTTGCATTGTAATTAGTAGAAAATGTAGATAGTAAATTAGGAAATGCTTCTGAACCAATCATATTTGTAGATATTTTTGGATAAGTTACTTTTAATGGAATTGTACAAGTATCTTGAGCATTTGCTAATAAGTTTTGAGCTTCTTCCATAGAAATTTTAAAATCTAAACCATTTTCACTTGGGTGTACTTTATATGGATTTTGTGTATAGTAAGCATCTTTGGCTTCTTTATATATTTCTTGATGAATTGCTTCTAAATTTACTTCAGAAGGATATGTAGTTATTGTTTGTATTTCAATTGGAGTATTATTATTAAAATTTAAATTGTAAATTTCATTTTGGATTAATCCAACCATTTCATCAATGTTAATTTGCTTACCTTCTTTTCCTTTTGTTATAATTAAATTATTTTTTCTATGTAATAACTATTTTCAATCATTTTATCAGGTAGATTGGCGGAAATTTCTTCTAAATTTTTTCTTAGCGCATCATTGTCTAATGAAAGATAAGGTTCTATGTTAATGTTAGAAAATTTTAGTTTAAAAATGTTGAAATTTTTTTCTAAAAGATTGCCAGATCTTCCAGTTTCATAAGCTGTATTAATAGCATCTTCTATATGAAAATCAATATTTAATGCAGAAGTAGAAATAGTTGATTTATAATCATCGTGTGTTAATATTATTTCTTCTGGAATTTTGCTTTGAATTTCTTCTGTTATTTTTGTAATTGCCTGTTCTTTAGTTAAATTAGAGACATCAATTCCTTTTATTGTTATTCCAGAATAGATAGTTTCTTTTTGGCTATTTGTATAAAAATAAAACATAGTGAGCAATATAACAATAACAGAAAGGACAACAACAGAAATTCCAAAAATTGCTAATCCGTCAAGTCCTTTTTTTTTTGCAGTAGATGGATTATATGGATGAAATTCATTAGTGGTATTATTTAAATTTTCATTTTTTGTATTATCTTTTTCTACAATATTGTTATTTTCAGTATTAGTGTTTATAAGTGGATTTTTTTCTAAAGTATTATTTTTTGAATCCATAAAATTTCCCTTTCTTAATTGCTTAGTATTATGATTTGTTTTTATATTAATAATTTATCTTTTATTAATTATTTGATGATAGTATAACATATATTATACAAAAATACTATTTTTAATTAAAAAATTTTAAAATAATATTTTTTTTTTGGTATATACTATTATTAATAGAACTTATATTTAAGTTTTATTAGAATTAGAGGATGTTATGTCTAGAAATAGTAAATTAATATCTGAAAATTTAAGAGAAGAAATTGCTAAAGAATTAGGTGTTTATGAACAAGTAAAAAAGACGGTGGAAGTTGGGCTGGTGTTTCTTCAAGAGATTGTGGGAACATTGTTACAAAGGCTATTGAAATAGCAAACCGTTCAGTTGAAAACAATAAGTAGTTTCTAAATAAAAAAGTTATAAGAAAGATATATTGCTTTCTTATGACTTTTTTATAATATTATAATTGCAAAAATAAAAAAAAAAGCAATATAATCTATAAAGTTAAAAACTGATAAAATCAGAAAGGAATGAAATTTAGAATGAATAAACTAACAATAAAAAATATTGTTGATGCAACAAAAGGCAATTTGATAATAGGGAAAAAAGAGCAGGAATTTGAAAAAATATGTAGAGATACAAGATTAATAAATGAAGGAGATGTATATGTAGGAATAAAAGGGGAAAACTTTGATGGAAATACTTTATGGAAGAAAGCATTTGAAAACGGAGCAAGTGCAGTTATAGTTCAAGATGTCGATTTTTCTAAGGAAGACTTAGAAAAGTATAGTGATAAAAACATAATAAAAGTAGATAATACAGTAGAAGCAATATCTGATATAGCAAGATATAAAAGAGAATTATATGGAAAAAGATTTTCCTGTTATTGGGGTAACAGGAAGTGTAGGCAAAACAAGTACAAAAGATATAATTAGCAATGTTGTTGCCCAAAAATATAAGACTTTAAAGACGCAAGGAAATAGTAATAATAGTATAGGATTACCATTTACACTTTTTAATTTGGATGACCATGAAGCGGCTGTTATAGAGATGGGAATGAATCAGTTTGGAGAAATTGAAAATTTGACCAAAATAGCAGAACCAACAATAGCAGTTATTACAAATGTGGGAACTTCACATATTGGTAACTTGGGTTCAAGAGAGGGAATACTAAAAGCAAAATTAGAAATATTAGAAGGAATGAATAAAAAAGATTCTTGTAATAAATAATGATAATGATATGTTACATAAATATTATTTAGGAAAGCCAGAAGATGTTGAAATACATACATTTGGAATTGAGAATAAATCAGACATAATGGCAGAAGAGATTAAATTAAAAGAAAATAGCAGTGAATTTATATGCAACTTAAATGGAAAGAAATTTAAAGTAACAGTTCCTGTAGGAGGAATACATTTTGTATATAATGCTTTATGTGCTATTACAGTTGGAAATTTGTTGGATTTGAGTGTTGAACAAATGATTAATGGAATTCAAACATTTGAATTAACTAAAAAAGGATGGATATTACAAATTTAAAAAATGGTGTAACAATTATAAATGATAGTTATAATGCAAGTTTTGAATCAATGCAAGCATCTTTAAAATATTTGTCAGGATTGAATAATAAGAGAAAAAATTGCTGTTTTAGGAGATATGTTTGAATTAGGAGAGTTTTCAAAAGAACTTCATGAAAAAGTTGGTAGAGAAGTTGTAAAAAATAATATAGATATATTAATTTGTTCAGGTGAAAATTCAAAATTTATCGTGGAAAGTGCTAAAAGAGAAGGAATGCAAGAAAATAATATTTTTATTTTGATAGTAGAGAAAAAATAGCAGAATTTATTAAAGAAAATTGGCAAAGTGGTGATGCTATACTATTTAAAGCATCAAATGGAATGAAATTTTTTGAAATTGTTGAAGAACTTATAGCAAGTGAAAAAAGAATTAAATTAGGAGTTATATGTGGTGGAATGTCAACAGAAAATGAAGTATCATGTGTTTCTGCTGAATCAGTTATAGCAAATTTAGATAAGAATAAATATGAAATTTATCCAATTTTTATAGATAAAGACGGAAAATGGTATACTATAGCAAACATTGAAAAGAATGAAAAATTTGGAACAAAAAATAAATGGAAAACAACCAATGGAAAATATAGTAGAATATTTAAAAACATTAGATGTAATTTTTCCAGTATTACACGGATTATATGGAGAAGATGGAACAATTCAAGGACTATTTGAATTATTGAAAATACCATATGTTGGTTGTAAAGTTTTAGCTTCAACAGTTGGAATGGATAAAGTTTACACAAAAAAGTTATATTCGAAAAGGCGGGAATAAAACAAGCTAATTATGTGTATATAAGAAAGTATAATGATAAATTTATATATATTTGATAAATTTTTTAATGAAAAAATAATGACAGTAGAAGATGTTGCAAAAATTTCAATAAAAAAATTAAAATTTCCTATGTTTGTAAAACCATCAAATTCAGGTTCAAGTGTAGGAATTACAAAAAAGCAAATTCAATTGAAGAATTGGTAGATGCTATAAAAGAAGCTGCAAAATATGATAATAAAATATTAATTGAAGAAGGAATTATAGGAAAAGAAGTAGAGAGTGCAGCAGTTTTAGGAAATGAAGATGTTATAAGTTCTTGTGTTGGAGAAATTTTAGCTGCTGATGAATTTTATAGTTATGATGCTAAATATAATAACCAAGAATCAAAAACATTGATACCAGCTAATATAGCTAAAGAAAAAAATCTGATGAAATTAAAAAGACTTGCAGTTAAAGCTTTTAAGGCTATTGATGGAAAAGGATTATCAAGAATTGATTTCTTTTGTTGAAGATGGAACTGAACAAGTATATATAAATGAAATAAATACAATGCCAGGTTTTACAGATATTAGTATGTATCCTAAACTTTTTGGAAATGAAGGGATTTCATATTCTGAATTATTAGATAAATTAATAGAATTGGCAAGTTTATAGACTTAATTATATAATTGTGAATGTTTGTAATATATAATTTTGTAAAAATGAAAAAAATCCATTAAATATATGGATTTTTTTTCATTTTGTGTTATAATAAATCTACCTAATTTTAGGAGGATGTCAGATGATTTAAAGATTATTATAAAATACTAGGGCTAGAAACTAGTAGGGTAACAATAGATGAAATAAAATCAGCATATAGAGCGGCAGCTAAGAAATATCATCCAGATTTAAATGTTGGAGATAATTTAGCTGAAGAAAGAATTAAAGATATAAATGAAGCATATAGAGTATTATCTACTCCAGCACAAAAAAGAAGAAATTTGATAGAGTTTGGAATTCTAAAAATAATGTAAAACAGTATCAAAAAATAAAGGGAAAAAAATATTTTTTAGTATGTTTCTTGGAAATATAGATGAAGAGGAAAAAAATATTAAAATTAAGAAAGATTCTGTTAGAGGGGAAGATATTGAAACAGAAATTAATGTAAGTCTAGAAGAAGCATTTTATGGAGCAGATAAAAAAAAATTTCTCTAAGAACTATAGAAGGAAAAATGAAAACATTTTCAGTTAAAATTCCAGAAGGAATTAGAAATGGTGAGAAGATACGTCTAATAGGACAAGGAAAAGCTGGAAAAATGGTGGAAAAAATGGTGATTTATTTATAAAAATAAATATTGAAGAAAATAAGATATTTAAACTTTTTGGAAGTGATTTACATACAGATTTATTACTTACTCCTTGGGAAGCAGCACTGGGTACAAGAGTCAGTCTAAAGACAATTGATGATGAAACAAAAATATATATACCACAAGGAATTCAAAGTGGCGAGAAATTAAAAATACCAAACAAGGGATATAAAAAAATTCTAATGGAACTAGAGGAGATTTGGTTGCAGAAGTAAAAATAATGGTTCCAAAAAAAATTAGAATTAGACGAAAAAGAGATGTTTGAAAAATTAAGAGAAATGTCAAGATTTAATCCTAGAAGTTAACAAAAATAGATTATTTACATAATTTTTATTGACAAAATGTTGATTTTAGCTATAATTAAATATGTAGTGAAAACAAAAGATGAACTATGGATTGAATCATAGAAATGAGGTGCAATGATGGATAATATACAAGGAAAACATTTTAGTATAACAGATCCAAAAGGTGTAAACACTGTAATATATCAAGTAAACAAAACAGAAAAAGAATTTTTAAAAAGAATATCCTAAATACACAGTAGAAAGATTGGAACATTCAGAGGAAATAAGAGGGAATTTTAATAGAAAAACTTTTTATGTTGAAGATCCAGCAAAAGATGGTAATACTTTAGTAATATTATCTTTTGGTCAGGATAAAGTAGTTATTAATACAGGTTTATTATTAGGTGATGAAGTAAGAATAACAAAGAAACCAACACCTTTTAAATTTACTACATTATACTCAGAAGATGAAAAAAAGAATATAAAGAATTTTCATATACTCCTAATTTAAAAGAGGTCTATATCTATTATTGACCCTGAAACAACAGAGGAAATTAAACCAACTTTATATTTTGATGAAAATACAAACGAAGTAAAAAGGAAAATGTAAGTTGAAACCATACAAATCTTATTTTGCATTTGAAATAAGAGATAGTGATTAAGGAGGAGAAGCCGAATGGCAAAACAAAAATCAAAGATTATAAAATATAGACCCGCTGGGAAAAATGACACATTTACTATCGTGGGTACAGATATTAATAACATTGTAGAAAAAAGAAAAATTTGTTATGAAGGCATCTGAAAAAGGTGTTAGAATGGAAGTTTTAAGTACAGAATTAACAGAAAATATGGTAATAAAAAAGCAGAAAACAATGAAAATGTAATTAACTTTACAGACAGAAAATCAAAAATGGAAGCTAAAAAGAAAGTTGTTGATTTTGAAAGCAAAAAAGCAGAAAAAAGACCAAGATGGTAGAGATGCAATTTAATTACTAAAGACAGTAGGTGATTTTTAATGAATTACAAAATTGAAGGAGCAATAAAAAGAAATAAAAAGTAAATTTATTATTTGTGCAGTACTATGGCTAATTTTGGTCATAGTACTTGTTGCACCATTAGCATATAGTTCTTTTCAAGTAAAACAAGGAGCTTCATTAGAAATTTTTATAGAAACTTTTGTAAATGGTATTACAAATCCATTTGTAACTTTTACAAATATTTTTTGTGCAAGGTGCAACTAGTAACTTTATTTCTATATTAATTGTGTTTACAATTTTTTATATGATATTCTTTTTTTTATAGGTTTTTTTAAATCAGCACCAAAAAATGAATATTCAGATATTGAACATGGCTCTAGTGACTGGAGTCAAAGAGGAGAACAATATAGAATTTTAAGTAGAAATAAAGGAATCATTCTCGCAGAAGACAACTATTTGCCACTTGATAAAAGAGGAAATGTCAATGTTTTGGTAGTTGGACGGATCTGGTTCTGGTAAATCTACAACATATTCTATTCCGAATGCATATCAGATGTTGGGATCATATGTTTTTACAGATCCTAAAGGAGAATTATATGATAGAACAGCTGGATATTTAAAATCACATGGGTATGATATAAAAAGTTTTAAATTTAGTACACCCACAATATAGTGACGGGTATAATCCTTTAATGCATATATCATCTGAAATAGATGTTGATGTTATTGCAAACACAATAGTAAAAGGGCAAAAAACCGAAAGTGGTTCAGATCCATATTGGGATGACATGGCAGAAATGCTATTGAAAGCATTGATTTATTATTTGATTGCAACAAGACCGGAAGAAGAGCAAAATTTAGCAAGTTGTGCGGAACTAGTAAGGGCAGCAAATAAAAATGGAGGAAGCAATTTACTTTCAGATTTAATTAATCAATTACCATATGATCATCCAGCAAGAATGTATTATAAATCTATTGAAATAGCTCCAGAGAAGACATATGGTTCAATATTAAGTTCTTTACAATCAAAACTTGGTAAATTTGATTCAAAAGAAATAGCTGAGCTTACATCTACAGATACAATAGATTTTGAAGAGATAGGAAGCAAAAAAAACAGCTGTATATGTTATTTCATCTGACACACACACAGCATATGATTTCTTGCTTACAATTTTCTTCTCTCAGATGATACAACAATTATATGATTTTGCAGATAAAAATGGGGGAGCTTTTAAAAAGAAAAAACATATTTTATATTAGATGAGTTTGCTAATATTGGTAAAATACCAGACTTTGATAAAAAATATCTACATCAAGAAGTAGAGGAATTTCATTTAGTGTTATTTTACAAAACTTAGACCAATTGGAAGCAATTTATGAAAAATCATATGAAACAATTATGGGTAACTGTGATACACATGTATTTTTAGGAAGTAATTCATATAAAACAGTTGAATATTTTTCAAAAAGCTTTAGGAGAAAAGACTATAGAAAGAGATAGTTTATCAATTAGTAAAGATAAGCAAAACCATAGAACAGGAAAAAAGTATATCAGATCAAATTATGGCAAGAGCACTTATGACACCAGATGAGCTTCGTAGACTTGATAATGATGTATGTATAATTTTTGAAAAGGGAATAAAACCAGTAAAGGCTAAAAAATTCTATTATTTTAAACATTCAATGGCTAAAGACTTAGCTAGATTAGAAGTCAGTCATAATGATATTGGAGAAATAAATAGAGGATCTTGGAGAAAATATAATCCATATATTCCCTATGTAGAGGATAAAGATGAAGAAAAGGCAGTAAATAATTTAAATATTGAATCTTTAGATGATTTGTTTGATGATGTAGATTCACCAAAAGAAGAAAAAAATTCTGATAAAATTTCTCCAGAAGAAGTAAAACAAAAAAATTTACTTATGGAAGATATAAATGATAAAGCTGATAATACATCTGAGATTCCTCCAATTTTACCACAAGATGATGAAGAAGATACATATGATTTACAAAAAGAATTAGAGGCTAAATTTGATGAATTATTTGGTCCATTTGATGAGGAAAATAATTAAATTATGTAGAAAACTAATTTGTACTGAAGTATAAATTAGTTTCTTTTTTGAAAAATTTGTTTTGTTCGCTTGTTTTTTTTTGTACAGATATTATATATTAAAAAAATATAAATTTTAGGAGTTATGAAATTTGTACATATAGCTGATATGCATTTTGATTGCCCATTTATTAATTTAGCGGATAAAGATGGACTTGGAGATATACGAAGATTAGAACAGAGAAAAGTATTTAAAAAAGTAATTGAATATATAAAAGAAAATAATATTGAACTGCTTTTATTATTTCTGGTGATTTATATGGGCATCAATATGTAAAGAAGTCAACAATTGAATATATAAACCAATTATTTAAAGAAATTCCAAATACAAGAATATTTATATCACCAGGAAATCATGATCCATATTTAAAAAATTCTTATTATAATAAATTTTTATGGAGTGAGAATGTAAAAATATTTACATCAAAAATAGAAAAAGTAGAATTAGAAGATGTGAATATTTATGGATTTGGGTTTGATAATTTTTATTGTAGAGATGTGGATATTGAATCAATAGAATTAAATAATAAAAATAAATTTAATTTTTTGGTAATCCATGGTACATTAGATGGTGCAAATTTAGATGACAGAGAATATAATTCAATGTCTAAAAAAATGCTAAAGGAGAAAGGCTTTGATTATGTTGCGCTTGGACATATTCATAAATTAGATTATAATCAAGAGGAAAATCAAAACATTGTATATCCAGGATCAACTGTGTCACTTGGATTTGACGAACTAGGAAAACATGGGATGATAGTTGGAAATATAGATGAAAAAAGGGCTTAAATTAGAATTTGTCCCATTGGATGAAAGAGAATTTAAATTACAAGAAATTGATGTTACAGAACTACAATCAAAAGAAGATTTAATAGAAAAAATAAATGAATTAGAATTTTTAGATAAAGAATTAATTGAAATTATTTTAGTAGGGAAGAGAAATTTTTGAAATTGATAAATATGAATTATATAAATTAATTTCTAATGATAAAATAATTAAAATAAAAAACTAAGACAAAAGTAAATTATAATTTAAATGAACTGTCAAATAATACAACTTTAAAAGGATTATTTGCAATGGAAATGTAATAAATAAATTAGAAAATCCAAATTTAACAGAAGAACAAAAAGAAATAATAGAAAATGCTATTGAAATTGAATGGAAGCATTGAATTAAAATAAAAATAATTATAATGAAAAAATATAAATTATATATATAAAAATTAATTGAAAAATTAATTAAAAAATGAAAAATAAATTATAATAATAAATAGGAGGAATAATTTTGAAAATAAATAATTTAAAAAATAAATTCCTATGGAAAATTAAAAGATAAAGAAATTAATTTAAAAATGGAATTAATTTAGTATATGGACCAAATGAGGCTGGAAAATCAACATTAATTAAATTTATAATAAATTCTTTTTATGGAATTTCAAAAAATAAAAAAGGAAAAGAAATATCAGATTTTGATAAATATAAACCATGGCAAGGAGAAGAATTTTCAGGTAAAGTAGAATATGAATTAGATGATAATAGTAAATATGAAATTTATAGAGATTTTAGTAAAAAAAAATCCTAAAATATTTAATGAATCTATGGAAGATATTTCAAAAGAATTTAATATAGATAAAAATAGAGGAAATGAATTTTTTTATGAACAGACAAAAATAGATGAAGATTTGTTTTTATCAACACTTGCTATTAATCAAAATGAAGTAAAATTAGAAGATCAATCACAGAATTTTTTAGTACAAAAAATTGCTAATTTAGCACAAACAGGAGATGATAATACTTCGTTTAAAAGGGGTAATTGATAGACTAAATAGAAGACAATTAGATGAAGTAGGAACAGAAAGGTCTAGGGAAAAGCCAATTAATGTAATTAGTAGAAATATTCAAAATTTAGAGATAGAAAAACAGGAATTGGAAAAATATAAAAATTTTAAGTATGAATATGAGGAAAAAAAAAAATAGTTTAGAAGAAGAAATTTTAAAATTAGAAAAAGAAAAAATTTTTTAAGAGAAGTAAAAATTTAAATGAAAAAGAAAATATAGAAAAAGAAAAAATAAAAATAAAAGAAAATATAAAAAATGAAAATATAGAAAAAATTAATTTATTAAAAAATAAAATAAATAATTTAAAAATAATAATAAAAATATTTTGGAAAAAATATTTAGAAAATAATTCAGGAAAAATAAAAAATAATAAATTAAATAAAAATAAAATTAATAAAAAAAATAAATATAATATTTATTTTTTTAATTATAATAAATATTATTCAATTTATTTTTATTAAAAATAATTATTTTAAATATATTTTTTCTTCTTACAGTACCAACGTTTTTAATTTTTTTATATATTTTTAATTAATAAAGAAAATAAAAAAATAAAAAAAAGAAAAAATAGAAAAAAATAATTTTGAAAATATTAATTTGGAATTAATTAAATTAGAAAATGAGAAAAAAATATTAGAAAATAATTTTAATAATTTAAATGAAGAATTAAATAAAATAAAAAATAATTTTATTTTAAATAATAATTTAGAAAAAGAAAAAAAAAAAATAATTATTTAAATAAAATAGAAAAATAAAATAAATAATTTTTTAGAAGAAAAAAAATTATGAAAAAATATATTTTGAATTAGAAAATTTACAAAAAGAAAAAATAAATAATGTAAAATTAAAATTACATTCTTTAGATTTAGATAAAAAAAATATAGAGCCAAAATTAGAAAATTTATCAAAAATAGAAGAAGATTTGGTTAACAATAATAACAAAATGTTAACTTTGCAAAAATTAAATATGAGTATTAATTTAGCAAAAGAAGTTTTAAATGATTCATATAATAAAATGAGAAATTCAGTAACCCCTAAGTTTACGGAGAATTTATCTTATACTATTTCTAAAATAACAAATAGTAAATATAAAAAAGTTATGTTTAATGAGACAGAAGGTTTAATTGTTGAATTAGAAAATGGTGATTATATTCCAGTAAATAGATTCAGCGTTGGAACTATAGATCAATTATATTTATCTTTAGGACTATCTATGATTGATGAATTGTCAAATGAAAAAGTACCAATTTATTAGATGAGGCTTTTGCATTTTATGATGATAATAGATTGGAAAATATTTTATTGTATTTAAATAATGAATTTAAGGATAGACAAATTATTATTTTTTTGTACTAATAGAGAAAAAATATTTTAGAAAAAGGAAATGTCTAAATTTAATTTTATTAACTTGTAAATGTTATGGAATTGTAGTATAATACTAAAAGTAAATTATTTTAAAGGAGAAATTTTATGTTTGAAAAATTAGAAGCAGTAGAAAAAATATGAAGAATTAACAAAAATGATTAGTGACCCAGAAGTAATATCAAATCAATCAGAATGGCAAAAATTGATGAAAGAGCATGCTAGCATAGAAGATATAGTTTTAAAATTTAGAGAATATAAAAAAGCAAAAGAAGCAATGGAAGAAGCCAAAGGAAATGATGGAGGATAAAGAACTTAAAGAATTGGCTGAAATGGAATATTATGACAATAAAGAAAAATTACCAAAAATAGAGGAAGAACTAAAAATATTATTAATTCCAAAGGATCCAGATGATGATAAAAATATTATATGTGAAATTAGAGCAGGAGCAGGAGGAGAAGAAGCAGCTTTATTTGCTGGTACATTATTTAGAATGTACACAATGTATGCAGAAAGAAAAAACACTGGAAAGTAGAAGTTTTAAATGAGAATGAAACAGGTCTTGGCGGATATAAAGAAATTACATTTATGGTTACAGGTAAAGGTGTTTATAGCAGATTGAAATTTGAAAGTGGAGTACACAGAGTTCAACGAGTACCAGATACAGAAAGTAGTGGAAGAATACATACATCAACTGCAACAGTTGCAGTACTTCCAGTTGTAGAAGATGTTGAAATAGAAATAAACCCAGCAGATATAAAAATGGAAGTTTTCCGTTCATCAGGAGCTGGAGGACAACATATAAACAAAACCTCATCAGCCGTAAGACTTATACACGAGCCAACAGGAATTGTTGTTGAGTGTCAAACTGAAAGATCCAATTCCAAAATAGTGATAATGCAATGAAAATGTTAAGAACAAAACTATATGAAATAGAAAAACAAAAACAAGATAGTGAAATTGCAAATAGTAGAAAATCACAAGTAGGTTCAGGAGATAGAAGCGAAAAAATAAGAACATATAATTACCCTCAAGGAAGAATAACAGACCATAGAATTGGAATGAGTATTTATCAAATGGAAAATTTCTTAAATGGTGATATTGATGAAATGGTTGATAATCTAATTGCAGCAGATAGAGCTGAAAGATTAAAAGGAGAAGAAGAATAGAAATAGGCAAATTAAAATTGAATAAAATTAAACTCTTTAAAATAAAATGTAATAAATTTGTTTTAAGGAGTTTTTTTATGAATGAAATTTTAAAAACAACTTTATTAGGTTTATTTTTTGGTACATTCGGAACAACGATAGGTGGAATATTAGGAGTAGTAATTAAGAAAAATTCAAATAAATTTTTAAGTTTTATATTATCATTTGCTTCAGGATTAATGATGTCAATAATTTGTTTTGATTTAATACCGGAAGCATTAGGAATCAGTAATATATATGAAGTGGTATTCGGAGTATTAATAGGAATACTAACAATGATTTTTTGTGATGTAATAGTTCAAAAAAAATTTAATCAGAAGGAAAACAAAGTATAAAAAAGAGTAATGACTTATTAAAAACCGGAATAATAGTATCAATTGGGTTAGCCATACACAATTTTCCAGAAGGTTTAGCAATAGGTTCTGGTTTTGAAGCGTCAATGCGTTTGGGACTCAGTTTGGCAATTGCAATATGTATACATGATATACCAGAAGGAATATCAATGGCTGTGCCAATGAAAAATGGAGGAATGTCAAAAATCAAGGTAATTTTCTATGTAATATTATCAGGAATAACAACAGGTATAGGAGCTTTTTTGGTGCAATAGTTGGTTCAATTTCAAATGCTGTAATTGCAATTTGTTTAAGTTTTGCGGCTGGTGCAATGCTTTAGTAATAGCAGGTGCAGGAAGTGGAAAAACAAAAGTATTAACACATAAAATAGCATATTTATTACAAGAAAAAAATGTATTACCATGGAATATATTGGCTATAACTTTTACAAATAAAGCAGCAAATGAAATGAAAGAAAGAATAGAAAAGTTTAGTTGGAGATACAAGCAAAAGATATGTGGGTTGGAACATTTCATTCAATATGTGTACGAATATTAAGAAAATTTATAGATAGAATCGGATTTGATTCATCATTCATAATATTTGATTCATCTGATCAAAAACATTAATTAAAAATGTATGAAAAATTTGGTTTAGATGATAAGTTATTTACGGAGAAATCAATTCAATCTGAAATCAGTAATGCAAAAAATGAAATGCTAGAATCAGATCAATATTTAGCAAGAGCACATGGAGACTTTAGAAAAGAGAGAATAGGACAAGTTTACGAAATGTATCAGAAAAGACTTAAAGAAAATAATGCAATAGATTTTGATGATATTATTAATTTTACATTAAAAATATTTGAACAAAATGAAGATGTTTTAAGTTACTATTCAAGTAAATTTAAGTATGTTTTGGTAGACGAGTATCAAGATACAAATAAATCTCAGTTTACACTAGTAAAAAATTTAGCAAAAGCTAATGGAAATATCACAGTAGTTGGTGATAATGACCAAGGTATATATTCTTTTAGAGGAGCGGATATCTCAAATATTCTTAATTTTGAGAAAGATTTTAAAGGAACGGAAATAATAAAATTAGAGCAAAATTATAGATGCACAGGGAATATTTTAAAAGATTGCAAATTCTGTAATAAAGAATAATGAGACTAAGATATGAAAAGAAATTATGGACTGAAAATGGAAATGGAAATTTACCAAAGGTTTATTCTGCTGATAATGAATATGATGAAGGAACATATATTGTTGAACAAATTGAACATTTAAAGAGACAGGAAAAATATTCTTATTCTGATTTCGCAGTTCTTTATAGAATGAACACACAATCAAGAGCAATAGAGGATATTTTAAGAAGGGAACAGATTCCTTACAAAATCGTAGGTGGACTTAAATTCTATGAAAGAAAAGAAATAAAAGATATAGTTTCTTATTTAAGATTAGTACATAACACTGCTGATAATTTAAGTTTAACAAGAATTATAAATGAACCTAAAAGGGGAATTGGAAAGACAAGTTTAGATAATATTGAACAATTGCAATTTCTATGAAACATCAATGTATGAAGTTATAAAAAATGCAGATAAATATGGATTAAATAGAGTATTTTTAAATTCAAGAGAATTTATTAATTTAATTGAAGAATTGAGAGAAAAAAAGATGATCTTAAATTATCTGAATTAATTAAAATTAACCTTAAAAAAATCAGGATATACAAAAGCATTAGAAAACGAAAATACTGTAGAGGCTGAAAATAGAATAGAAAAACTTAGACGAATTTTTAACGGTTGCAATTGAGTTTGAAGAGGAATCAGCAGAAAACCATTTAAGTGATTTCTTAGAAGGAATTACATTGTCAAGTGATATTGATAATATGGAAGAAACGGAGGAATCTGTAACATTGATGACTCTTCATAGTGCAAAGGGCTGGAATTTCCAGTAGTGTTTTTAGTTGGAATGGAAGAAGGGATTTTTCCTGGTTATAGATCTATTTCAGAACCTCAAGAATTAGAAGAAGAAAGAAGACTTTGTTATGTTGGAATTACAGAGCAAAAAGAAAAATTTATTTTAACTTGCAGTAAACAAAGAACTATTTTTGGCTCAACTAGCTGTAATCCTGTTTCAAGATTTTTTAAAAAGAAATTCCAAGTGATTTATTAGATGGATATGAAGAGGCATTTGGAGATAATAGTAAAAAACTAGTTCTAATAATTTAATATTTGGAGATTCTAAATATAGTTGGACTTATGGTAGTAAAAAAATAATGGAAATATCATTAAACATATAAAGTTGAACAAAAGAGCCTACAGTATAGCAGCATCAAAGTACTAATACATCTTTTTGATTTTAGAACTGCAGAAAGTTTCTTAAATTCGCTTAATAAGAAGAACTGGTACAAATGTTGATTTATCTCAATACAGGCAGGGGTTAGAATTTTTCATAAAAAATTTGGAGAAGGAACAATTAGTAAAGTAGAGCCAGAGGGAGATGACTTAAAGTTGACATTCAATTTTGATAAAGTTGGTCATAATAGCGATTAATGGCAAAATTTGCTAATTTGGAAGTAATTGGATAAGCTAAAAAAATGTATACTACAAAAATTTGTTAAAGAAGCTTATTATGTAAATACTAGTAACTTTAAAATATTTAAATATTTTTATATCAAATTATTTAAATGATATTAAAAAAAAGATTTTCTTAATTTATTTTAAGGAAGTCTTTTTTTGTGATTTTTTGTATAAAACTAAAAAAAGTGAAAATAATAATTAAAGAATATTGCATAGAAAGGAATGATAAAAATGGCAGACTTAAATCAATTAGAATTACAAAATTTGAGACATTTAATTGGAGCACATGAAACAGCATATCAAAAATTAAATACTTATTCAGCACAAGCCGTTGACCCACAAATAAAGCAACTTTTTAATAAGTCTGCTCAAGATGCTTTAAATACTAAACAAAAATTGATGTCTTTTTTAAATAATTAATTAGGAGGAAATTATAATGGATGAGAAAACAATGGTAAATGATATTTTATCAGGAGTTAAATCAGATTTAACAGCATATCAAACAGCTATTACAGAAGCAGAAAATATGAATTTGAGGCAAACTTTACAGCAAATAAGAAATAATGATGAAAGTTTTCAATACGAGCTGTTTCAAGATTGCTCAAGATGTGTTGCTTGTTTTTATAAAGTAAGTTATAGTGTAACAATTAATGGAGAATTAAAGGGATATACTGATAATAAAAAGTAAATTACAAACAAAAAATTAATGAATATACGGAAAAAGGTGAAAATGAAAACACTGCGTTTGTTCAAGTTGATAGTTTACCAGAATATAAAATGTGTTTATTAAAAAGAAATGTAAGCTCTAATGATGATGAAATTTTTGATACTATAAAAAATAGTGGTATTACATATTATAGATATTATGCAATTTTAATTAATGATGAAGAAAAAAAACATATGTATCTAAATTTTCAGAGGCAGAAGATATAGTAAATCAATTAAAAGAAAAAAAAGTTCCAATATGGAACAAATTGCTATTAATGAGAAGTATGAAACTGAATTAAAAGAATTTACAACAGTTGCAGATGCGGTAACAAATTTGTATGAGAAGCCAAAAGCAATTACTGTTGCATCAAATAAGAAAGTAAAAACAACTACATATAATAAAACATCAACAGGGAGTGTCAATGTAGCTTCAAATATGTCTAGTTCAAAAGGCAGCATTAGGAATAACACTGACTAGACCAGTTTCTGGAATTATTACATCTAGATTTGGATCACAAAGTAGTATAAGAAGGTCATCACATACGGGACTTGATATTGCAACTTCAACAGGAACACCAGTATTGGCAGCAGCAGCATCAGAACTGTAACATTTTCAGGATGGCAAGGTTCATATGGATATTTAATGGTTATTACACATAGTAATGGAGTACAAACTTATTATGGACATTGTAGTGCGTTATATTATCAGGCTGGAGCAACTGTATCACAAGGACAAAAAGATAGCAACAGTAGGTTCAACAGGAAATTCAACAGGTCCACATCTTCATTTTGAAATTAGAGTAAAAGGTATTGCGTATAATCCACAAAATTATTTATACTAATAATTAGTTAAAAATATAAATTATAACAAGTAATCCACATTTTATTAATAAAGTGTGGATTATTTGTTTGGATATATGTAATTTTATATATTTATAAATTATTTACAAAAAAGTATTTTATTCCAGTGGAGATAGCATTATTTTTTTATTATAATTTTTCCGTGTTCTTGTAGTTTTGCTGCAAAGTTTTTGCTATATTTTTTAAGATTAGAAAATTCTGAAATTATAGTATTAAAGGTATTTAAATTACTATTAGATAAATTCAAATTTTGTAATACTAAAAAGTATGTATTATTATAGAAATATAATATACAACTTTTATAAAGATTTTTTATGGAAAAAGAGTTTGTATTATTAATTATATTACAAAAATCACAAAATTCTTCAAAAGTGTTAAAGTTATATATGTAAGAAGAATTAAATGCGTTTTTCTTTTTTTACAGTTAAATATTTTTTTTTTTGTTTTGGTGTAGAAGATGATGGATTTATATCGTTTATATATTTGGTAATTGTAAAAACACATGTGTCTTCACTAGTGTAAGAAGCTTCAATTAATAATTTATATCCATCTGTGTTAAAACCGACTTCTTTTTTGAGCTTTATTTAATATTTCTAAAAGTAAAGAGTGAGAATCGGGAACGTGTAAAAATAAATTATATATATTTGTAGTTTTATCTGCAAAATCTTCTTGTTTTAATATTATTCTAATTTTGTTTTCTGTTAGTTTTTCAATTTTCATTAAGATACCTCCTGTACTATAATTTTATTATACTACTTTTTATATTATATGGAAAGAAGTAATTTTTGGTAATAAGTATCTAGTATAATTCATTTTGATAATAGGTATTTAGTTTTTGAATTATAATTTTGCGTATTTTGATAAGAGCGCATATAGTGGGCTTTAAGATATTATTATCAATACTACTAGATGCTTTTTTATTGTATAATAAACTAATACAAGAGTTTACTATAAATTTTTTGAATTTACTTGAAAAAAAAGTGCAAAATCAATATATAATATCACTATCGAAAAAAATTGACTAGCCGTAAGAAAGAAGAAATATTGGAGGTAAGAAAATGGCAACAAAAAAAAAAAATTTTTGGATATTATTAATATTTATATTATCAGGTTTAGTAATAGGGGGACTATTAGGAAAATTAGCAGGAAGTATATCATGGTTATGGTGGCTTTCTTATGAACAAGGATTTGGATTAGAAAGTCCAATAATCTTAGACTTAAATGTATTAAAAATTACATTTGGATTTGCAATAAAAATTAATATTGCAAGTATTATAGGAATGGTATTAGCAATATTTATATATAAAAAAATTTAACTAAAATTGAAAATATAGATAAATATAAAATAAAAAGTGGGACAAATTGAAAAGAAAGGAAGTTTTAATTTGTCATTAAAAATTAAAGAACTGCCAGAGATAGAAAGACCATACGAAAAATTAGAATTATATGGTGAAAAAAGCTTAAGCAATGCAGAATTATTAGCAATTATAATAAAAACAGGAACAAAAGATGAGACATCCGTGCAAATAGCACAAAGAATATTATCATTAAATCAAGATCCTCAAATGGGTGAATTGAATTTTTTAAGAGGGATTACTTTAGAACAACTAAAGAAAATTAAAGGAATTGGAAGAGTCAAAGCAATTCAAATAAAAGCAATTTGTGAGCTCGCCATAAGAATGTCAAAAATATCTAACTATCGAAAAATTAGAATTAAATCTACAGAACAATTAGCTAGTTTAGTAATGCAAGATTTAAGGTATGAAAAACAAGAAATTGTTAAATTATTTTTATTGAATAACAAAAATGAAATATTAAAAAATATTGACATTTCTAAAGGAACTAGTGATTTTGCTAATATAAGTATAAAAAGTATTATAGCAGAAGCAATAAAAATAGAAGCACCAAAGATGATATTAGTACACAATCATCCATCAGGTGATGCAACTCCAAGTGATGCTGATATAAAAACAACAGATAAGTTGTATAATGCGGCAGAAATGTTTGGAATAACGTTGTTGGACCATATTGTTATAGGAAATATGTGTTTTAAGAGTGTATTTGTAGAAGTAAAAAGAAGAGCTGCAGAAATGCGTAAGAAGTTAAATCGAAATGATTAAAGGTTTATAGGTAAATCCACATAAAAACCTAAATTAATTAATAAGGATTGAAAAATATGAAATTGTTTAATTTTGGTTCAAAAGATATTGGTATTGATTTAGGTACTGCTAATATTCTAGTTACTTTAAAAGGAAAGGGATAATTTTAAAAGAACCTTCTGTTGTTGCGATAGATAGAAAGACAGGAAATATTATGGCTACTGGTAATGAAGCAAAAGAAATGTTAGGAAGAACACCAGATCAAATTAAGGCAGTAAGACCTTTAAAAGATGGTGTTATTGCGGATTTTACGGCAACACAATTAATGCTTAAAAATATAATAGAAAAAGTAGAAAAAAGATATAGTATTGGAAGACCAAGAGTGGTTGTTGGTGTACCTTCTGGAATAACCGAAGTAGAAGAAAGGGCGGTAGAAGAGTCTGTTTTACAAGCAGGAGCTAAAGAAGTATATCTTATTGAAGAGCCAATGGCTGCTGCAATAGGAGCTTCTTTAGATGTTGCTGAACCAAGTGGAAATATTATTGTAGATATTGGAGGAGGAACAACAGAAGTTGCTGTTATATCCTTGGGAGGAATTGTTGTTAGCCATTCTTTAAGAGTCGCTGGTGATGAGCTAGATGAAGATATTGTTAATTATGTAAAAAGGGAAATGAATTTGGCAATAGGAGAAACAAGTGCTGAACAAATAAAAATGCAGTTAGGTTGTGCAATGCCACTTATGACTGAAATGACAATGGAAGTAAAAGGAAGAGATTTAACTGACGGATTACCAAGAAATGAAAAAAATTACATCAGCTCAAGTGCAAGAAGCAATACAAGAATCTATTTATAAAATTGTTGATATAGTAAAAGTAACACTAGAAAAAACACCACCAGAGTTAGCGTCAGATATTATGGAAAAAGGAATTGTTTTAGCAGGTGGAGGAGCTTTAATTAAAAATTTGGATAAGTTATTAAGTATTGAAACAGGGAATGCCTGTATATATTGCTGATGAACCTTTGGATTGTGTGGTAAGAGGAACAGGAAAGACTCTAGAAGATTTAGAAAGATTAAAAACAGTTTTAATTAATTCTAGAAAAAGAAGATAGATTAAAGGAAGAGAATAGTTATGTATAAAAATAAGAATACAGGAATAATAGGTATTGTTATTACTGCTATAGTCTTAATACTAATAGTTGCATTTTCTAATAGAGATGTAAATACTACTTTCTTTGAGAATTTTGCAAATAAATTGGTTATGCCAGTTCAAAATGGTTTAACTTATTTAAAAAAAAAATTAGTGGAAATAATACTTTTTTTACAGATGTTAGTAATTTAAAAACAGAATATGCAGAGTTAAAAAAAAGGAATAGTGAGTTAGAACAATCTTTAAGAGAATTAGAAAATATTAAATCAGAAAATGAAACTTTAAAAGAATATTTAAACCTAACGGATAAATATGGTGAATATAAAACCATTCCAGGATATGTTATAAATAAAGATATTAGTAATTATTCTAAAACAATTATTATTAATATAGGTAAAAAAAAGACGGAGTAGAAAAAGATATGACAGTTATAGCTGACGAAGGATTAGTTGGATATGTTTTATCAGTAACAGATAGTACAGCTAAAGTTAGAACGATAGTTGATACAGCAAGTTCTATTAGTTGTAATATGAGTTCAAATAAAGATAGTATTATTTGTAGAGGAACTTTAGACAGTAATTCTGAATTGAAAGCAATGTATATATCTACAGAAGCTAATGTTGTACAAGGAGATAGTATTGAAACTTCAGGTTTAGGTGGAATTTACCCAAAAGGAATTCATGTTGGTAGTATTAAAAAAAATTGTTACAACACAGAATATTACTGATAGATATGCAGTTGTTGAAACCGCAGTCAATTTTGATAAGTTAAATTCAGTATTGGTTATTAATAATAAATAAATGTAGAATTATAATTTTTCTAGCAATAATGTTTTTGTTAAAGTTATACTAAATAAAAACAATATAAAAAAATAATTGAAGAGGTGAGAGTGTGAAAAAGTTTTTTATTAATATTTGTTTGGTTTTAATTGCATTTGTAATATATTTTTTACAATCTAATTTCTTTAATTGGTTTTCAATAGGAGGGGTTAAACCAAACCTTTTTATCATTTATATTTTATGGATTGGATTATTTGGAAATAAAACGATGGGTGTTATTTATGGTATGATTACAGGAACATTTTTTTAGACTTGTTGTTTTATGAAAAAGTTGGAACTAATTTAATTGCTTTAACTTTAATAGGAATAATAGCTATTATTTTTAATAAAAATTTTTCTAAAGATAGTAGAATGACAATTATGTCAATGGTATTAGGAAGTACAATTATATTTGAGGTTGTTGCATATATAATTAATTATATAATATACACAAATAGTGTAGAAATATGGAAGTTTATTCAGATTTTAGTAATAGAAATTATATATAATATTATGATAACGATTATAGTGTATCCACTTTTACAGAAATTTGGATATTATATAGAAAATGAGTACAAAGGAAGTAGAATTTTAACGAGATATTTTTTAAAAAAGAAGGTGAAAAGTTGGCGCGAAATTTAGATAAAAAAGTATTAATTTTCGATATAATTTAATGACAATATTTACGTATATAATAGGGATTGTTCTAATAGTCCAACTATTTAATCTTCAAATTATTCATGGTGCGGAATATAGGGAACAATCTAATACAAGATTAACTCGTGAAAGCACATTAAAGGCAGATAGGGGGGAGACATTTTGGACAGATATGGAAATAGTCTTGTTAGTTCTAGTCAGAAATTTAATTTAGAATTATATAAAAAAGTAAAATAGATACACAGGCTTTAAATAATTCAATTTTGAAGATTGTGAATGTATTAGAAAAAATATAATATTAGCTATGTTGATAATTTCCCGAATCAATAGAACCATTTGAATATAAAATATCAGAAAATAATCTTAGTAGTTGGAAGAAAAACAATAACATAAGTGAAGATAGTGATGCGGAAACTGCATTTTATAAATTTAGGGATAAATATAAAATTGAAAATACAGATTTAACGGAAATTAGAAAAATTATTGCAATAAGATATGCAATTTCTCAAGAGGGATATAGTAGTACTAAATCACTTACAATTGCAAAAGATATTCCAAGAGAAGCAGTTGCAGAATTTAGTGAAAGTGGAGAAGAATATCCAGGTGTAAGCATTTCAGTAGAACCAATAAGAAAATATAATCAAGGAACTTTAGCTTCTCATATTTTTAGGGTATGCATCAAAAATAAGTGACCAAGAATATCAATCTCGAAAAGACACATATGACCAAAACGATATAATAGGAAAAAGTGGAATTGAATCTGTTTTTGAAGAATATTTAAAAGGAAAAAATGGTACAAGACAAATAGATATGTCTGTTGATGGAACAATTACAGCAGAGGTAACACAAAAAGAAGCAGTTTCAGGTTCAAATGTAGTTTTAACAATAGATTCAAAGTTACAGAAAATAACAGAGGATACCTTAGCAGCAAATATAGAAAAAGATAAAAACAGGAGGATTTGGTACATCATTTGCAGCAACAGGTGGATCATGTGTAGTTATGAATGTAAAGACTGGAGAAGTATTAGCACTAGCAAGTTATCCAGATTATAATCCACAATCTTTTGTAAATGGAATTAGTACAGAAGAATGGAATAGCTATTCAAATAATAAATCTTATCCATTAATGAATAAAACTATACAAAGTGCATATGAGCCGGGTTCTATTTTTTAAAATGGTTACAGCAATGGCTGGTTTAGAGTCAGGAAATATAACATTAACAGAAAGAATAAATGATACAGGTCAATATATATAAAGTATGGTTCAACATGGAAATGTTGGTATTATACAGATTATCATAGAGGACATGGATTTTTAAATGTAATAGGAGCAATAGAAAAATCTTGCAATTACTTCTTTTTTATGAGACAACAGATAGAATGGGAATAGATACACTTGATAAATATGCAAAATATTTTGGATTGGGAAATAAAACAGGAATTGAGTTACCAGGAGAAACTGCCGGAATACTTGCAAGTAAGGAATATGCTGAATCAATTGGCCAACCATGGAGACCAGGAGATGCAATAAATGCTGCTATTGGTCAGGGATATAATAAATTTACACCATTACAGATGGCAAGATATGTTAGTATGGTTGCAAATGGTGGAAATAAATTAGATGTTAGTATCATAAAAAACTATTCAAAATGCGGATGGAAGTGAAGCTTCAAAAGATGAAATAAATAAATTTGTTAATCAAAAATTAGGATTGACAGAAGAAGAGAGAAGATGATGGAATTACGTTAAATCAGCAATATTTAAATGCAGTAAAAGAAGGAATGAAATCAGTAACTAGTGGAGAATCAGGAACTGCATATGTTGATTTAAGAATTTTAATATATCAGTTGGAGGAAAAACAGGTTCTGCGGAAGCTGGATATGATGAAAATGGAAATCAATTAGTTAATGCATGGTTTGCAGCTTTTGCACCTTATGAAAATCCAGAAATCGCTGTAGTCGTAATGGTAGAAAATGGAGGACATGGAAATTATACAGCAGAAGCTGTTAGAGATATTATGGCTGAATACTTTGGAATGAACACTCAAAATGTTGTAGAAGATATGAGTGCACAAGCTTATACTGAAACTATTAGATAAAAATATAAAACACTACCGAAAAAAACAAGTAAATGAAAGTAACTTTAAAGTATAAAAAAATTGGAAATTATTATAATTCTTATTAATGTAACTGCTAAAATAGAAAGGTAAAGGTGTTTAAATGAAAAATTGTGTTAGTATAAATTTGAAAACAGATAAAATTGTAATAAAAATTGCTGAAAATGCAGAACAGAAAGAAATAATTCAAGTATTAAGAAAAAAATTGCCTGAATTAAAAAAAAATGTATCAAGATGAAAAAACAACCAATAAATGTAGTAGGTAAGGTATTAAAAAATAAAGAAATAGATGAAATTCAAGAATTAATCCAAAAAAATATTGATGTAACTGTTGATTTTGATATGCCTAAAACATTAGGCTTATCAAGTATTAAAAGAACATTTAAACAAGAAGTTGCAATTTCCGAAACTAAATTTCATAGAGGTTCTTTACGTTCAGGACAAAGACTAGAGACAGAAGGAAGTATTGTTATAATAGGTGATGTTAATTCTGGAGCAGAAGTTATTGCTGCTGATAATATAGTGGTTTTGGGAAATTTACGTGGTTTAGCACATGCTGGGGCAAAAGGAAATAAAAATGCTATTATTGCAGCAGGAGTGTTGGATGCAGTTCAAATTCGAATTTCTAATGTTGTAAAGGAAATTGATCGTGATGAAGAAATTATGCATAAACAAGCATATGTAAGTATTATAGATGATAAAATAATTATAGAATAAGTTATTATGCAAATAGCAATAGAAATAATATAATATATAATATTTCATCATGAACTTTTTCCTGATATAGGAAAAACAATAAACAAAGAATAATTATATCATCTGAATATAATTTTATTCCTAGAATCTCAAATATAGGGCTGTCTTCATTATTTGAAGAATAACGAGAATTACTAGTATTACTACTAATATTTTTTTAGTAGTAATACTAGTGTTTTTATTTGCTTGTGGATTTAGTGTACTTTTGTTTTGAATATTATTAATTTTTTGATTTTCATTATTTGCATTTTCTTTATTTTTTATTTAAATTGCTAGATTTTCCAAATGAGTCTGTTGTAGAGTGGTTATTGTTGGAATATCTAGAATAGTAATTGTAATAATAATATGGATATCCCCAATATGGAAATCTAAACATTTTTGGTCTCCTTTCTTTGTTAATTTATTGTATATAGAGTAGTAATATTAATTATTATTATTTTTAGAATTTTCGTTTTTTTCATTAATTCTGCAATTTTACTTACATTTAATAAGTTCATGTAATTGTCTAATTGACTTTTTTACTATCTCGTAAATATGGTTTTAGAGAATTTAAAAGATTAGCTCTTGGATCATTTTTAGAATTCATTTTTCCAAAAGCAGAAGACATTTTCATAATTGTATTCATGTCTAAGCCATTTAAATTTAAACCCTCAGTACTTTCAGAATGGGTATTAGAAGAATTTTTTTCATTATAATTTATATTTTCATTATTTGATACCTGATTTGAATTGTTATTATTGGTATCAGAATTAGAATTTTGCCCAGCAAACATTTTTGAAAAATTTTGAATCATTTCTGGAGATATGCTAGAAATTGCATCAGAAATGTTTCCATTATCAACCATATTTTTGATATTTTTCATTGTGTTTTCATCAATATTCATAGAATTCATTTTATCACCCCTAATATAATATATTAAAATAATTTCTATATATGTAATTTTATATTTATTATATGAAATGATTATACAAATGTTACTAAACAATTAGTTGTTAATCACAGTTTTGGCATTAATAAAATTGTTTTAGGATAGTAAACTAAAATAATTTGAAAAAAATGTAAAAAATAACAAAATCCATTGAAAAATACGGCAAGATGTTGTATAATCTATGATAGATATATTATGTAAAAAAAGATTATTTAAATTAATGAAATAAAATTGCAATAAAAAAATAATATAAATGTAATAAATAATAATCTTTAAAGAACTTCCGCAATGTAGGATGAAATACTATTATTATGAGTAGTTGACGTATATATCTATAAAATATAATATATATAAGAAGAAAAAAAAGTGTTTTTATTTTAGGAGGTAAAAATTATGAAGCAAAAAATACTTAATTTTATTACAGTAATTATGATTATTGCTACATTAACATTTTCTAATTTTTTATTGTTAGGAGTTAATGCAGTTTCTTATGCTGCTGATGCTATTAGCATTCTTAAGAAAACTAATAATAAAAACGTAGAATTTGGAGTTTATTTTAAAAATAATAATGGAGATAGTGTTACAAATATTGATGCAAATCCAAATAGTGATTCACTAGTACTATATTTTAAAGTGGCAGTAAAACAAGAAGGATATTTTGATGGCAAAATTAATTTAAGAACAGCTAACTTTAATTTAAAATCTAATATTTTAAGTGATGCAGTGAATAAAATTGAAGACAATGTAATTTATTTAAATCAAATTAATGCTGGAGAAGAAAAAAAGAGATACAAGTTGGTATTGAATTAAAGAGAGACGAGCAATTTGATTTGAATTTGATTAATTTGGAGAGTGTGGCAAGTATAGAGGGAATTTATAGAGATCAAAAAAGAAAAGGATATTTCTATAAAAAAGCAGATAGAAGCGTTACTTTAAATTTTATAAATACAGAAGATACTGCTATATTAACACAAGAAGTTGTTACAAATAAAGTATTTTCTTATAATGGAGAAGAGAAAAAAATTATACAATTAGAAATTAAATCAGGCTTAAAGGACAATGCTTTTCCATTGAGAAAATCTAGTATTCAAATTCAAACTCCTAAAATTTCAGATAAATACCCAGAAAAAGTTTTGGTTAATTCATATAATAAATTAGCTACAAACGGGAAAGAGTTAATTGATGACAATTGGAATTACGATAAGACAACAGGGATGCTAAATATAGAAATTGAAAATAAAGAAGATAATAATATTGTATCTTGGTTAAAAGATGGACAAGATGATTTTATAATTACATATGTTTTTGATAAAGATGTAGAAATAAAAAATGAAAAAATTAGATATTTCTTCTAATATTCAAGTTTTTGATAAAAATCAAACACAAATAAAATCAAGTAATAGTATTACCTTAGAAAATGAAGAAAAAAGATGCAATTGTAAGACTTGATATAAATCAAAAAAGAATCAAGTGTATATAAAGGAAAGTTATATGCTGGAATTGAAAAAGATATATCATATGATAATAATATAGAAATTAATATGATTGGAACAACAGAGAAGATTTCAGTAATAGAATATGAAAACACAATTAATGATAAAAAAAATAGTTTCAGAATATAAGTCTACTAAATTTAATAAGAAAAACATAGAAGAAATTTTTGGGTGATAAAGGGATATTGACAATAAAAAATAAACAAACAGATGAAATAATAGCAAATATTTCTAAAGATACAGAGATTGATAAAGATGGAAATATTATTATAAATTATCCAGAAAAAATATCTTCTATAGAAATGGAAATATCTTCTCCTGAAAAAGCAGGAAAGATCCATATGAATACAACTAGAACTATAAAAAATGTAGTTAATAGTGATATAAAAAATGCAGATAAATTAGAAATGAGATTTTCTAGTTCTTATCTAATAGATAACTATAATAATGCTTATGAAGATATAAAATCAAATGTCGAATTAAAAAAGAAACTGAAACATATGCAAGTATTGAGATGAATAGAACAGAGTTATCAGCAATGACAGCAAATAATAATGTTGAGTTTAGAGTTGTATTACATACAAATAGTGAAAAAAAATGAATTATACAAAAATCCAGTAATAAGAGTTGAGTTACCGGAAAAAATAGAAAAAATAGAAGTTAATTCTATTAATTTAATAGATGAAGATGAATTAAAAATACAAAGGGCTACTTTAAAAAGGAAATATTATAGAAATAATACTTAGTGGAGAACAAACTAAATATAAAGAAGAAGCTATTGATGGAGCTACAATAATTATAAATACTAATTTATCAACAAGTAAAAAATAGCTAGTACTACAGAACAAGTAAGATTGAGTTATACAAATCAAAATGCAACAAAATATCAAAATGGGGAAAAAGAACGGTGAAGATATTAAAGATATTAATATTGTTTCTTATGCAGGAGTTGTTACAACAAATCAAATTTCAGATTATGGAATTGATGTAGTTAATAATGAAGGTATAAAGAGTGCTAAATTGGAAGTTTCTTCAAATACTAAAAATGTTGATATTAATAAAACTATTATAAATAATAATGGAGACAAAATTACAGATGTAAAAATATTGGGAACATTTCCAACAAAACAATCTATAAATAATAATAATATTGATATAGCAGTAGGGAATTTAGTAATTTCTGGTATAGATTCAAATAGAGCAAAGATATATTATTCTACAAATGAGAATGCAGATGAAAATTTACAAGATGCAAACAATAATTGGCAAGAAGAAATTGAAGATTCAAAACAAGTAAAAAAAATATCTTGTTGTAATAAATGAATTAGCAGTATTAGAAGAAGTTGATATTGATTATGCTATTACAATACCTTCAGATTTGGAATACAATGAATCTGCAGAAGAAGGATATACTGTTTACTATAAAGAAAGTAATATATCAAAAAAATAAGAGCGTTAATTTAGATAATTTAAGTTTAACTACAGGAATTGGAGCCAATATAGAAACTTCTTTAAAATCATATGTAATAGGAAAAGAGAATAAAAGTGCAAAAAGAGGCAGGATATATACGTTATGATGTAACAGTTACAAATATAGGAACAGAAGATGCCTCAAATATTAAGGTTATTGGTCAAGTGCCAGAAGGAACTAAGTATGTTGAAGTAAGTAAAGTTGAATATGGTTCTAGTAATTATAACGCGGTATTAGAAAATGCTGATAGAAAACAGGTGGAAATAGAAATACCATCTTTGAAACAAGGGGCTACATTTACAGAAAGCTATCAAGTTAAAGTTGATGAAAATATGGCTGGAAAAGAAGTTGTAAATTCAATAACAACTCAATATGGAGAAGTAAGTAAAAAATCTAATGAAGTTTCTAATAAAATTGAATCTTCAAAATTAGCGATGACATTGTCTCCAGTTGATGACACAGGAATTATAAAAACAGGATATGAATATCGTTATATTATTGGCATAAAAAATATATCAAAAAAAAAAAATTGACTAATGTTAAAGTAGAATTGCAAGACAATTCTGATATTAAAATAAATAGAGTTTCTGGTAGTGGAGTTACAGTAGAAAATAATGTTGCACAAATAGAAAATTTAGAACCAAATGAAGAGAAGAATGTATTAGTACAATTAATACCAAAGGATATTTTTAATCAAGATAAAAAAGATACAGTCCTTTTTTAGCAAAAAGCAGAGAATGCAAATACTGTTTCTTATTCAAATGAAGTTATAAGAAATATTCAAGCGTATAATATAGAATTAGATGCTTCCTCTGATAATAGTGGAAACTATGTAAAAAAGCAGGAGAAACTATAAGTTATAAAATTAATGTAAAAAACAATGGAAATACAACAATAAATAGTTTTGAAATAGTAAATGAAATTTCACCTTATACTTCTTTTTTGTAAGTGTAGAAAAAAAAATGGAGAAAAAATTAGTGAAGATGAATATTCATTAAAGCAAAAACAATTACAAATTAATACATCATTAGAAGCAAATGAAAGTGAAGAATATATAATAAAAGGTGTAGTAAATGCTATTCCAAATAATAAAGAAGCTATTGAAATTAACAACATAACAAAATTTAATTTGGATGCTTCAACAATTGAGGAAAAAAACTGTAAAACATATTATGGAACCATCTACAAACAGTGACAATATGGATGATGATTCACAAGATGAAAATGATAATAATGATAACAATATTAACAATGATAATAATAGTAATGACAATGAAAATAATACAAATAACTCAGATGAAAAAAATAACGTTGCAAAGGTAATTTCTGGTGTTGCTTGGTTAGACAAAAAATAGCAATGGAGAAAAAAAAGATTCAGAAGATACTGAATTGAGTGGTATTACAGTTAAATTATTTAATACACAAAATAATAAAGTTGCAGAAAATAGTCAAGGCAAAGAAATTACGGCAGTAACAAACGAGAATGGATTTTATAGTTTAACTAATGTTCCACAAGGTGAATATTTTGTTATATTTGAATATGATAGTGAAAAAATATATTTTAACAACTTATTTGAAAAATGAAATTTCAGAACAAAATAATTCTAATGCTATTTTAAGAGATTTAATAATTGATAACAAAGAAGTTAATGTAGGAGCAACAGATGTAATTAAAGTAACAGATAAGAATATAGGAAATATAAATATTGGATTACAAGAAGCTAAAAATTCGATTTAAAACTTGAAAAGTTCGTAAGTAAAGTAACAGTTCAAAACTCTAAAGGAACTAAAGTAAATGAATTTACAAATGCAAGTTTAGCAAAAGAAGAAATTGATGCTAAATTAGTAAATGGAACAACAGTTGTTGTTGAATATATAATTAGGGTTACTAATGAAGGTGAGGTAGAAGGATATGCAAGAAAACTAGTAGACTATTTATCATCAGAATTTGATTTTAGCTCTGATTTAAATGCTGATTGGTATCGTTCTGGAAGTAATATTTATACAACTAGTTTAGCAAATGAAAAAAATTAAACCAGGAGAAAGCAAAGAGGTAAAATTAATTGTTACAAAGAAAATGAATGAAAATAGTACAGGACTTATAGCAAATGTTGCTGAAATAGCAGAGAGCTATAATGAATTGGGATTAAAAGATGTAGATTCAACAGAAGCTAACCAAGTAAAAGGTGAAGATGATATGAGTACAGCAGAATTAATCTTAAGTATAAAAACTGGACAAGTAGTAGCAACAATAGGAATAACAATTTTGATTGTTACAATAGTAAGTGTTGGAGTTCTATGTATGGTTAAAATTATTCTAAGAAGAAAAGTATTATAGGAAAGGAGGATGAATGGAAAATGGAAAAATTAATAAATAAAGTGAAAATAATTGTTATCATGTTAATTGCTATTTTGACAATTTTTGCTACAAATGTTAAAGCAGAAGATGCAAAGGGAACAGATGCAAATCCATACACAATTTATGAAGTACTAAATGGTAATAATCAGTTTGTTGGTAATGTTGTAAGCGTAACAACGGCGGATTTAACAACGGAAGTAATAATTTATATTGTGTACAACATAATGTACCTTTTTCAGGTGGAAATTATACAATATCTAAATTCTTAGGAATAAGAGGATGTTGGGATACAGTAGGACAAACTACGAATCCATCAATATATACAGCAATGTTAGGTTATATTTTTAATCAAGCAAATGGGTTAGGATATGGAACTGCAATTGGTGCATATAGCAAAGGACAAATAGCTTTGTATCATACATATAATGATTGGTATAATAATGTTGTTAAAGGACATGAAGAGGCTTATAATAATGGTGGTTCAGTTATAGGACCTACAGAAGCTAATACGCTTGTACCGTTTACTACAGAATCACAAACAATATACAATGAATCAGTAGATTATGCGAATTTCTTATATAATTATGAAGTTTCAGGAATAACAATAACAGATAAAACAGATAAGAATAATATTTCAGTAACACCATATGTTCATGATAGTAATGGATATTTAAGAGTTGGACCTTTTAATTGGAATTTTAGTGGAACTGTTGATGAAGTAGAAGTTTATTCTGAAGGTGATAGTAAGATATCAAGTAATAATGTTTTGTTTAGTAAATTTGAAGGTACAACTGAAAGTTTTATAAATAAGACTGAAATAAAATCAGATGAAAACTTTTATATAAGTGTAAAAATGAATGCAAATCATACAAATATAAAGAAAATAAAGGTTAAGGTTAAATTTCCTACTGCAACGAGATATGGGGCAGACATATGGTTTTTTTGACAAATTTAAGTCAACAAAATTTAATTTTAGTAAAACCAACACAAGATGAAATTCAAAAGATGATACAAAAGAATTTGCTTATAATATAAATCTTACAAAAAAATAAAAATTTATAAAGTAGATTCTAGAGATACAACAATTCCATTAGATGGGGTAGGATTTGTATTAAAAAATAATGAAATGGATAAATATGTAAAAAAAAATCAGGAAGTAAAATAACTTATGTATCAGAAAAAAAGAGATGCAACTACATTTTATACAGATAGAAAAGGTAAACTTAATATAAGTGGTGTTTTGATAGGAAATTATACAGCATATGAAACTAAGAATCCACATTATGGATATGTAGTTTCAGAACAAGAGCCTGTAACAATACCTTATCAAAGAACAGAGATTACAAAGATAACAAACTATCAAAGATATATAAAATTATCTGGATATATATGGTTAGATGTTCAGGATGAAAAACAAACAGTATCAAATGATTTATATAAAAATGATAAATATGATACTAAGGATAAGTCTTTTAATGGAATTAAAGTGAAATTAAAAGATAAAGATGGAAACATTGTAAAAAAGCAGGAACAAAAACAGGTACAGAACTTACAGGAAAAGAACAAATAACAATTTCAAAAAGAAATAGGATTATATTCAGAAATTGATGGTGGTGAGTATGTTTTTGGATATGTAACAATAGATGAACTTGCTAATTATCATATAGAATTTGAATATGATGGTTTAGTGTATAAATCTGTAGCAATGGGAGATTGGAAGGTAAAATGCATCTAAGGCAACAGATAAAGAAGAAAGAGAAATATTAGATAAAAACTTTACAAGTATAGATTCAACAGGAAAAAAATCAAGTTAGTGTTAATAATGGTAAATATAATATTTATTATAATGACACAGTTAACCATGCAACATCTATAATAGAGAAAACAACTACAACAGAAAGTAGTGTAAATTTCGTTAAAGATGATAGTGATTGTATTTTGCATGCAAATACACAATATAATTTTAAAAAAGAGTTTTAGTCCTACAATGGAAGAAATAAAATATATTAACTTAGGATTATGGCAAAAACCACAAGCTGATTTAGCATTAGCACAAGACTTAGCAAATGTAAATGTAGGAGTTAATGGATACTGGCATATTTATAATTATGGAAGCAGACTTAATGCAGGAAATAAGAATGGAGTATTTGCTAATGATTCAAATTCTTGGAATGTAGGTGTAAAATTTAAAAATGATTATACAGGAAGTTATAAGAGAGCTGTATATAAAGCAGATTATGAATATGAAAATAATGATAAAAAGCAAAGAAATGCAAGTTTATTTAACTTATAAAATAGGATTGAGAAATGAATCAACATATTTAACAAAAGTTAATAATATAATGGATTATTTTGATAACCGTTATGAATTTATTGCAGCAGGAACTGGCTTAAATAATAATAATGAAATAACAGGTAAATTAGATAATGATTCTGCGACAAAGTATAATGATGAATATCAACAAGTTAAGATCTATACTAATACAAATGTTGAAGCGGGACAAACAAATTATATTTTTGTACAATTTAAATTAAATAAGGATGCTGTAAGAGATATAGTTAATAAGAAAGAAACTTTATATAATGTTTCAGAAATTAACTCATATACAGTATATCAAGATGATAAAGGTACTACAGTTGCTGCAGTAGATAGAGACTCAGTTCCTGGAAATGCAACTATAGGAAAGATTGATACATATGAAGATGATATTGATTCTGCACCACCAATTCAATTAGAATTGGCAAATGCAAGAAAAGAGTAGAAGGTACAGTATTCTTAGATAGTACTAATAATGAATTAAATACGGGAAATATTAGGCAAGGTGATGGTATTTTCAATGATAGAGAAACAACAATCAAGGGTGTAAAAGTAACATTCCATGAGTTAAACAATTCAATTCCTGACAAAGAAGTTATAACTGATGATTATGGAAACTTTGAATTTGATGAATATATTCCTGGTCAATATATAATAACATATACTTGGGGAGATAAAACATATAAAGTTCAAAATTATAAAGGAACAATTTATCAAGCTAATAGGGATCAAAATAATATGTATTGGTATAAAGATAATGATCAACGAGGCTATGCACCTAGATATACTGATGCAATTGATGATTATCAACAAAGATTAAAAATTGATAAACAAACAGCTGATATTACAGATAGTAAAATTTACAATATTATAGAAGAGGCATACAATGGAAATAATCCACAAAATATAATTACTACTATGGATTCTGTTACACCAACAATGGAATTCAGTGTTGAATACGAAACAATAGAGACTGATGGAACAGGAAATGAGGTTGTATTTACAATTCCAAATGTTGACTTTGGTATTGTGGAAAGAGCAAGACAACAATTAGATATGGAGAAAAAAGTACATGAATTTAAGATAACATTGGCAAATGGACAGATTTTAGTTGATGCAATAGTTGATGGAAATGGAAATTTACAAGGTTCTCATAATCATGTAACTTATATGGCACCAAGTATAAATAATGGTATTGCAGACAAAGGATATATAAAAAGCAGAGGTTGATAATGAATTGCTAGAGGGGGGGCTTCATTAGACTTAACGTATAATATTACAGCAATTAATAATAGTGAAATGGATTATATGTCTGAAAGATATTATAAATATGGAATTGTAGAAGGAAATCCTGTAACATTAACACCATCAGCAGTGGTAGATTATCTAAATGCAAATTTGGTATTTGAACAAGATAAAAATCGAGATTGGAAACATATTACAGTAGAAGAATTGACAAATATGAATCCAGTTAAATTCCAATTAGGAAATGCAGATTATATAAATTCAAAAACAATTTTATATACAGAAGCAACAGCTCAACCATTAAAACCAAAGGAGACTAAGATTGTTTCATTAAATGTATCAAAATTGTTAACAACTACTAGTGATTTAACATTTGATAATGAAACAGAGACTGTTAAAATAAATAAACCAAATCAACAAACAACTCCAACAGGAAGTATTGTTAGATATTTCCCTGGAGCTGATGCAGAAGACGTTAGAATAACACCAAGTACAGGTGAAAATAGAAATTATGCTTTACCAATTACAATTGGAATAGTAGCATTCTCAATCTTAGGAATAGGAATTGTACTTATTAAGAAAAAGAGTAATTGATAATAAATAATACTAAAAAATCTTGTGATAAAAAATCACAAGATTTTTTTTATTTTGGCTAGAATATTGCTTTTTTCATCAAATTATAATAGAATAAAGAGCATAATATGGGATACAATTAAAATTTTTCATATTATATATCACAAAATGTAAAAAGCTTTTTTTGGATTTAATTGCTAAAAAAAGACAAAAAGTACTAAGGACAAGTAGTAAAATATATCCATAAAAAGTTTAAGAGGTGGTAAGGATGTTTCAAAATATAGATGAATCAACAATTAATATAAAAGAAAATCAAAACGAAAAGAATAAAAAAATAAAAACAAATATATTTGCAGATGTATTTGCATTAAAAAATATACCAATATATATAATGACATTGATGTTATCCATGGTAGGTATAACAGGAGATTTTTCACCATTTAGTATTAGTATATTTGGAGCATGTTTGGCAAATTCTGTTCCAGCATTAGGAATTATATTTTTTGGAATTTTAGGTAATGCAATTAAGTTTGGAATGAATGGAGCATTAACATATTTATTAACAGCATTATTAGTTGTAGTAACAATGTTTTTTATAAAGCCAAGATATACTGACGAAGAAAAAAAAATGAAAAAATAAAACTATCAAAAAATTTATTTATTGCAACAATGATAATAGGACTTGCAAAAATAGGAATGTCAATGTTTACACTATATGATGTATTATCATTAATTTCTTTTTTCAATTATTGTAGTAGTATTTTATAAAATATTTGTAAATTCAATTTCAGTAATAAATGAATTTGGGGAACAAAAAAGCCTTTTCAATAGAAGAGATATTAGGAGCAAGCCTAATGTTATCAATTGCTGTTACAGCATTTGGTGGACTTGAAATATTTGGTTTTTCAATTAGAAATATTTTAAGTATATTAATAGTACTAGTATTAGGATGGAAAAATGGAGTATTAGTAGGAACTACAGCAGGTGTTACAATAGGAGTAACAATGGGAGTAATAACAGCATCTGACCCAGTAATGGTTGCTGCATATGCAATATCAGGAATGATAGCAGGAGTACTAAATAGATTTGGAAAATTGGGAGTAATAATAGGATTTTGTTTAGGGAATATAGTACTTGCATATGTATCTAATGGATATACAGTAGAATTAATTCATTTTAAGGAAATATTAATTGCATCAATTGGATTATTAGCAGTTCCAAAATCAATGAAAATTAATATAGAAGAATTTATGGGAAATTCAAAATTTTTACCGGTGTTTCCAGAAAGAGCGTTAAATAAGAGTAGGGAAACAGCAGAAAGACTAAATAACGTATCTGAAACTATACAAGAAATGGCAACGATTTATAAAATTGATAATGTGGAAGAAAAAGCTGAACCAGTAATAAATAATAAAAAGAAATTTTTATAAATGAATTATTAGACAACTTAAATGGCTATGAAAATAATATGCTATATGAAGATTTATCAAAAACAGATGGAAAAATAGTTGATGAAATCTTTAAAGTATTATTAGATAAACAACAAATAAAAAGAGAAGATTTATTAAATGTATTTGCAGATTGTAAGCTATATAGTTGGATTTGATGATAAAAATATAAGTGAATATTTGGAAGAAAATATTAATCAAATGATAAGAGTTATAAATATGTCATATAAAATTAGTAAATCAAATTTTGTATGGCAAAAGAAATTCGAAGAAAACAAAAAGAATATGGAAACACAATTACAAGGTGTTTCAAAAGCAATTTCAGATATTGCTGAAAACATAGAAAAAATATAAAAAATGAAGAACAATTTTTACAAGAGAAAAAACAAATAGTAGAATTATTAAAACAAAAAGACATAGAAATACAAGAAGTTTCAATTCAAAAAAGAAGAAAGAATTTTAGTTGAAATATATATGCAAAAAAATCTAATAACACAGATATAGGCGCTATTGAAAAAATATTATCAACAATATTAAAAGAACCAATAGTATTTTATGAAGAAGCAAGTATTGGAACAAGACTAAGCTTTTTATCTGATGATAAATATGTTATGGCAATTGGAATAGCAGAGAAAACAAAAGATAAATCAGATGTTTCTGGAGATAGTGTTTTAAATATACGTCTAAAAGATGGGAAATACTTAGTAGCTTTAAGTGATGGAATGGGCTCAGGAGAAGAAGCAAAAAACAAAGTAGCACAAAAGCATTAAAAATGCTAGAAAATCTTTTACTATCAGGATTTGATAAAAAACATCTTTAGAAATGATAAATACAAGTTTAATAAATCAAAATGAGGAAACATTTGCAACACTTGATATAGCAATAATTGACCTATATCAAGGAAACATAGAATTAATAAAAAATGGAGCTTGTCCAACATACATAAAAAACGGAAACAAAGTTCAAATTATAAAATCAAACTCATTACCAGCAGGGATTGTAAAAGAAGCCAAATTGCAATCATTTGACAAAGATATTGATTCGGGGGATATTATGGTTTTATGTTCAGATGGAATATTAGACTCAAATATTGAATACAAAAACAAAGAACTTTGGGTAAAATATATGCTTGAAGATATAGATACCACAAATACGAAAAAAAATTTCAGACTTGATTTTAAATGAAGCAATTGACAACAATTATGGTGTAGCAAAAGATGATATGAGTATTGTTACTTGTAAATTCCTAAAAAAAACCAATGGGGACGTTGATTAGTGGTTGAAATAAATTTAAATAAATAAAGTAATATATGAATTATAAATTATAAAAAATAGGCTGTAATAGTTTTATAAAATCTATATCAGTCTATTTTTATATTTTTAATGAGTTAATTATGTATTTTAGTTTTATCATTTTCATCTAAATTTTCAAGACTAAACTCTATCAAAGAAATAATTGTTCTATTAAAAGATAATGTGTATAATATTGAAGAGTTAAAACCGTCAACTGAATATATTGTATATGTGATTGTTTATGATAAAGCTGGAAATAGTGAAAAAACAGAAAATATCTCTACGATAACTAAAGAAAATAATATAATAGAATATTTATATAAAACAGGGAATGAGTATGAAGATATAACAGGAGGATGGAAAAGTTTTTTACAGTCCAATGCAACTTGTACTAAAACAGATGAATATGTCTATATGAAAGCAGAGTCACCTTGGAGTGGAACTCAAACATTAACAACTAATGAAAAAATTAATACAAGAAGGGAGGCTAATATTTTAGTCTGTAGTGTTCAAATAGATTGTAAGTATAATAAATGAATATTTACTAAAAGGTTGATTTTGTAAAACTGTTTTGGTAAAATAGAAAGGAACATGAATGGTAAGAAAAATAAAAAAGAAACAAATGAAATTGGAGAATTAAAAAATTTCAAGAAAGTAATGAATTTAAAAAGGCACAAACTGGTAAAAAATTTGAAAGACTACCAATAACGAATGATTACATATTTATTTACACAAAATAGGGATGGGATAGAAATGGCTGAAAAGGAAAATAAAGAGCGGTAAGAGCTTTAGATTTTATCAGCGCAGATGAAAGAGAAAGATATAATTCTATAATAATGGCAGAATATAATAGAAAAGTAACAGAAGGAAAAGTGCGTGAAGAAGGCAAAATAGAAGGCATAAAATTGCGGAGCTAAAGAAAATAGTAAGCAAATAGCTAAAGAAATGCTAAAAGAAAATATGCAAATTGAAATAATAATGAAAATTACGAAATTGACTAAAGAAGAAATATTAGAGATTGAAAAACAATGTATAGACTAAATTAATTATATAATAGAAATATAATTAATAGCAGCCTTTTATATATAATATTGTTAATAGATAAAGATTAACAATATATTATATAAAAGGTTATTTTATATTTTAAAAAGTTTACAAAATTAATTGCAAAAGTCTACATAAATAATTGAAACAACAAAAAAATATATGTTATAATATGGAATTAACAATCAAAAAAGTAAGAAATAATTATAATAAAAATCATTTAAATTTTGAAAAAAGGAGAATAAGCAAAAATGGAAACAAAAATAAGAAGTAAATTTTATTTAGATAAAGAAAAAAGACATAGTAGTAAATTTATTTGAAAAAGAAGATGAATTAACATATATATTAGAAACACCAAACCATAATACAGGAAATTTAATAACAAATATAGCAAAAATATGTGGAGTAGAAACAGTAAAAAATGAAAAAGATATGAAAATAATTACTGGAACAATGCCATTGAGTATAAATGGGGATAATGAAGAAGTCTACATATTTAGACTAGGTGGAATAAAAATAGCAAATATATATAAAGATGGAAGAATTGAAATAAAGGCAAAAATTCCAACAATTAGTAAGGTTCTAATGTCACAAACAAAAAATTATAATTTAGATATTAATAAAACAATAGTAAAATCATATATACTAAAAAAATTAAAATTTAGAACAGATTTACATACACATATGAATGCAAATTTACCTTCAGATTGTTTAATTGCACTAGGTTTAAAACACCAAATTAAATATCCATTATATTATGTAAAGAAATTAAATCTTACATTAAGTAAAGAACAACAAGAAAAGGTATATAAACAAAGAGAAGAAGTAGAAAAAAAAAAATTTAAAGATTCAGAGCTAAAGGGAAAATATTTAATAAGAAAAATAGATGATAACACATTTATAAATTTTGCAGATTTAATTTTTAACAACATGGAAAAATGCAGAAGAAAATATTAGAAAAATAAGCAAAAGTTTAGAAATGTTAAAAGATGGACAGGCTGTTTTTTACAAATTTGGAAAAACTATATATTTATAGATATGTTTTTGCAAAAGGAACAGAAAGCAACGAAAAGATAGAATTTAATATGGATAAAATATCCAATATTCCAGATAATAGCATTAAGAAAATATTAATTAAAATGCTTGAAGATAGAAAAGATGATAGTGTTTACAAAAAAAATAATACTTTAAGGCAAGATAAGTTATTATGGATAGCAAGAGAATATCAAAAACAAGGAATTTATTATTCAGAAATAACAGATACAACATTTACTAAAAAAAGGATTACCTGCAATAGAATTATTAGAGGAAATACATGAAATAATGCCTAAAATAGAAGCAGAAACAGGTGTAAAACTTAGATTTTTAGTTGGAATAAGAAGAATTGTATTAACAATTATAAAAGATGCTATAGTAGAAGGAGATTATCTAAGAAGTGATTTAAATGTATTAAAAGTAGTTGCTAAAAAGTCCATATGTAGTTGGTAGTGATTTTATTGGAGAAGAAATAAATGATATTTCTGAATTAAAACCTGTTATAGAAGAGATAGTACAATATGTGTGTACAGAAGATAATGACTTTATAATTAGAATACATGCAGGAGAAAATGATAGTTTAAGGACTAATGTTTCAAAATCAATACAATGTATAAAAGAAAGCCTAAAATCAGGACAAAAAATGCCCAAATATAGAATAGGACATGGATTGTATACTGCAGATTTGAATTCAATAGAAGGAAAAAGAATTGATGGATGAAATTAAAAAAACAGGAGGGGTGCTTGAATTTCAATTAACATCAAATGTTAGACTAAATAATTTAACGACATTAGAAAATCATCCATTAAAAAATATTTAGACAATGGAATAAAATGTGTTCAAGGAACTGATGGATGTGGCTTCTATGGAACAGATACAATTGACGAACAATTAGCACTTCAAAATTTATTAAATTTACAAGAAGCAGACTTTGCAAAAATGAGAGCAGTAGAAGATGAAATCATGAGTAATTCTGAAAAATATTTTATAGAAAAGAGCCAAAAATTTGATGAATTTTTAGCTGGAAGAACAATAAGAGAAGCATTATTAAAATTAGAAGATGATATTGATGAAGAAAGTAAGAAATATAAATTAAAGCTAAGGTTAAATAATAAAGTAGACTCAGAAGAAATATTAAAAGAAAAAATAAAACTATTACCAGAAAATAAAATGCCAATAATAATAGCTGGAGGAAGTTTTAATGCTAAAGGAATAAAAACATTTTTAGATAATAGAGAAGTTGAAATATTAGAAGAATTATTAGAAAATTTAGACAGTGAAAAAAGTATATTTTGTAATTGGACATAAAGTAAAAGGTTATGAAAAAAGAAATAATAGAGATTTCTAAAAGATTAAATAAAAATTTTGAAATATATGCAATTGTTCCTAAAATGATAACAAAAAGAAAATGGAGAAAGATTGATGCAAGAGAATATTGAAGGAATTCGTATATCAACAGAAAGTGAAGAATTTGGAATATACAAAAGTTTTAATTATGAAATATTTGAAAGAAGAAGTTCAGTTGTAATTGCACTTGATGGAAATTCACCAGTATTAAATTTAGTGCAGGAAGCTAAAAATGGTAAAGGAAAATCTAGAATTTTTGTTAATGTAGATAATGAAAGTTTGAAAGAAAAAGCTAATTATTTACAAGGTTATGTGACAACTTTTAAAATAGGAGAGAATATAGTAGATGAAGTTGTAAATTGGGCAAATATCTAAGGAGTTGAAAAAAAATCAATATTTTGTGATATATTAGATGCATAAAAGGAGGATATCATGAGTAAAGGAAGAAGATATGATAAAGAGCCAAAACTAAATATGAAAAAAGTTTTTGCGGTAATTATAGCAATACTAGTAATAATAATGAGCATTCTAATGATAAAAGGGATTTTTTCTAATAAAAGTACAAAAAAATTAGTAGTTTAAGCTATTTTAGTTTTTATAAAGATAACAAATGGGGAATAATAAATTCAAATGGAGATATAGTAATAGATCCATCTTATAAAGAAATGATAGTGGTACCAAATAATAAAACAGCAGTATTTCTTTTGTACATATGATGTAAATTACGAAACAGGAGAATATAAAACCAAAGCTCTAAATGAAAAGAATGAAGAAATGTTTAAAAATTATGATGAAATAGAAGCAATACAAAATAAAAATGATAGTTCTAATTTCTGGTATGAAAAAAATGTTTTAAAAAGTAAAACAAGGAAACTTTTATGGTTTGATTAATTTATCAGGAAAGGAAATTTTAGCAAGCCAATATGATGAAATTGTAGCAATGGAAGGAATAGAAAATTGTTATAAAATAAAAAAAAAGATGGAAAAATTGGAATAGTAGATGGCGATGGAAAAATTGTATTAACTCCTGAATATGAAGATGTAAGTATCTTGGGCAAAGATAATAAATCTGGATTTATTATAAAAAAGGATAATAAATACGGAATAGTAGATTATTCTAAAAATGTAATTTTAGACACGAAGTATGATGAAATTAAAAAAGTTTATGGAAATGATTGCTATGTAGTAGTAGAAAATGGAACGAAAAAATTAGTAAAAAAAGACGGCACAGATTTATTGACATCTGGATTTGATGAGATTACACAAGTCATTGCTAGTCAAGAAAATGCAGTTATATTTAAGAAAAGTGAAAAATATGGAATAATGGATTTAACAGGAAAAGTTGTTATAGAGCCACAATATGAAGATTTAAAAGAAGCTAGAATAGGGATATTTATAGCAAAAAAAAGATGGTCAATATGGAATTGTAAATATGTTAAACACAACAGCAATTGAATTTAAATATGCAAATATTGCATACCAAGAAAAAAAGCAGATTTATATATTGCAGATGACAAAGATGGAAATACAAATATTCTAGATAGTAATTTAGAGACAAAAGTTTCTGGAATATTGGTTGATTTTAATATTGATAAAGGTTATTTAAAATTAAGACAAGATGATGATTATAAATATTATAATTTTAAATTTGAAGAAAAGAAGGAAGTAGATTTTTATCCAAATAGAACATTGTATTTATCTAAAAAAGATGGAAAATATGGTTTTGTAGACAAAAATGGAAAAGTTATTGTTGACTATATTTATGATGATGCAACAGAGCAAAATGATTATGGCTTTGCAGGAGTAAAAAAAGATGGAAAATGGGGAGCAATAGATAGTACTGGAGCAGTAATACAAGAACCAACATATAATTTGGATAATTACTTATTAGTTGATTTTATAGGAAGATGGCATTTAGGAACAGACATAAATATGAATTATTATAATCAAGAATAAAATTAAAGATAAAAAATCTTGATGAAGGGAATAAGTTGTGAATATTGGTTGTGGAATAGATATTATAGAAATAGATAGAATAAAAGAATCAATAGAAAAGGCAGGAACTCGATTTTTAAATCGAGTTTTTACTGATGCTGAAATTGCATATTGTGAATCAAAAAAAGTACAAAAATATCAAAGTTATGCTGCGAGGTTTGCGGCAAAAGAAGCAACATTAAAGGCTGTATCGAAACTTTTGAATAATAAATATGAATTAGAATAGAAAGATATAGAAATTCTTAATGATGATAATGGAAAGCCACAGGTAAATATAGATTATAATTTTGATAACAGAATAAAAGATATAGATATAAGTATGTCACATTGTGAAACATATGCAGTGGCAAATGTAACTGTTTTATATGGAGAAAATAAGATGTATAAATTGTTTGATAGTCATAGTCATTTAAATGATGAAAAATTTAATGAAGATAGAGAATTTGTAATACAAGAAAATCTAAAAAATAATGTAACAAATTTAATAACAGCAGGTTATAGTGTAGAGAGTTCAAAAAAAGCATTAGAAATAGCAAAAAAATATGAATTTATGTACACAACTTGTGGCATTTCGCCTAACGATATTCCACAAACAAAGGAAGAATTGTGGAAAGAATTAGAAGAAGTCCGTAAAATAGTTAAAGAAAATACAGATAAAATAGTTGCAATTGGAGAAATTGGGTTAGATTACTATTGGAATACAGAGAATAAAGATTTACAAAAAATTGCATTTATAGAGCAGATAAAAATAGCAAATGAATTTAATTTACCAATAGTAATTCATACGAGAGAAGCGGTAATGGATACAATTCAAATATTAAAAGAGAATGTTGTAGAACAAAAAGGTGTATTTCATTGTTGTCCACAAAATAGAGAATTGATAAAAGAAGGATTAAAACTAGGATTTTACATATCTTTTGCTGGACCAATTACATTTAAAAATTCAAAAAATGCAAATGAGATGATTGAATTAGTTCCAGATGATAGATTGTTAATAGAAACAGATAGCCCATATTTATCTCCAGAGCCTGTAAGGGGAAGAAGAAATATACCTGCAAATGTGAAACATATTGCACAAAAGATATCAGATGTAAAAAATATGCCAATAGAAAATGTGGCAAAAATGACTTTTGAAAATACATGTAGAATATTTAAAATTGAAGTATAAATTGAATTTTGTGAAAAATGCATCAATAATATCTGAATTTTGTGAAAAATACTATAAAAGTATATGGAATTTTGTGATAAATGACACCAAAAACACCTGGAATTTTGTGAAAAAGATTGCATATAATGTTGATTTTGTGATATAATGTATTAAAGGATGGTGTTATATATGGATAGATTAAAAAGAAAAATTGATTATTATTTAATTAGTTGGAAAAATAATCCTAATAAAAACCATTAATAGTGAAAGGAGCCCGACAAATTGGAAAAACAGAATCCATTAGAAATTTTGCAAAGAATAATTATAAAAGTATTGTGGAAATTAATTTTGCTCTTCAAAAACAATATAAAAATATTTTTTGATGATGGATTTGAAGTAAATTCAATTATAAAAAATATTTCACTTATAGATCCGAATTTAGAATTTATAGATGGTAAAACTCTAATATTTTTTGATGAATTGCAAGATTGTATAAATTGTGCAACATCATTAAAAAAAGTTTTAATGAAGATGGAAGATATGATGTGATATGTTCAGGCTCATTAATGGGGATTAATTATAATGAGATAGAATCAAATAGTGTGGGAAATAAAGAAGATTATGAAATGTATTCAATGGACTTTGAGGAATTTTTATGGGCAAAAGGATATAAAGAGGAACAAATTGAGGAACTATATAATAATATGAAAACATTAAAGCCATTTTCAGATATTGAATTGAAAGTTATGTTTGATAATTTTAGAGAATATATGATAATAGGTGGAATGCCTGCAATTGTAAATTTATTTGTTAATAATGATAATCATAGTGGAACACTAAAAATGCAAAAAGCAAATTTTACAAGATTATGAAGAAGATATAACAAAATATGCAGGAGGATTAGACCATGCAAAAATTTTAAATGTATATAGAAAAATTCCTGTATTTTTAGGAAATGAAAATAAAAAATTTCAAATATCAAAAATCGAAAATGGAGCTAGAAAGAGAGAATATGTTGGAACTGTTGATTGGTTAAATGATGCAGGAATTATAAATGTTTGTTATTGTATGGAACAACCAGAACTTCCATTAGGAGGTAATTATAATCCTGATAATTATAGAATTTATTTTAGAGATACAGGATTATTAATTGGTTCGTTGGATGAAGAAGCACAGGAAGATTTAAGAGATAATAAAAACTTTAATACTTATAAAGGTGCAATATATGAAAATATTATAGGTGATATGCTAGTAAAACAAGGATATAAATTATATTTTTATAAAAATTCAAAAGGAACTATTGAGATGGATTTCTTTATAAGAGATAAAAAATTCATTAATTCCGGTTGAAGTAAAAGCAAATGATGGAGCTACTATTTCATTAAATAATTTAATAGATAGTACAAAATTTAAGGATATTAAATATGGAATAAAACTTGGATATAAAAATATAGGATTTAATGGAAAATTTTATACATTTCCGTACTTTCTAACATTTTTATTAAAAAGATATTTACGAGAAAAATAAAATATAAAATTACACTGCCCAGAAAATTTATGAAATAAATTTTCTGGGCATAAACAATATGTTAGTTTTAAAATATACGTTTTTGTTCTTTAATGAATATTTTTTAAAGCTTCAATTCTATCTTCTGTACTTGGATGAGTAGACCAAATACTAGAAGTTTTTTTCTTACCTTTTTCACCGTTTTTCTTAAAAGGATTTACAATATACATATTAGCAGTTGCGGAATTAGCACTTTGTAATTCATTAGGGTCACTATCTAATTTTTGCAAAGCAGATATTAAACCTTCAGGGTTACGAGTTAATTCTACAGCAGTGCGAGCAGCTAAAAATTCTCTTTTCCTTGAAAGAGCAAGTTGCATTAATGTGCCAAAAATAGGAGCTAAAATTAGACAAATTAAACCAAGTAACATTAAAATCCCATTAGCTTTGCTATCATCATCTCTATCACGTGAACCACCCCAAAAGACAATTCTTGAAAACATATCAGAAAGCATAACAATAAATCCAACAAAGACTGAAACAACAGCACTTAAAAGTATATCATAATTTTTTATATGGCTAATTTCATGTGCAATAACACCTTCTAATTCGTAATAATCTAATTTTTGTAATAATCCAGTTGTTACACAAACTACTGCATGTTCTGGATTTCTACCGGTTGCGAATGCGTTTGGTTGTGCGTCTTCGACGACATATAAATCTGGTTTTTTAGGTAGATTTGATGTAACCATTAAGGCATCTAAGATATTAACAATTTGTAAATCTTCTTCTTTTGTTGCAGGGCGAGCCTTACAAGATGCAAGAACAATTTTATCACTGTAGTAATAAGATGCCCAAGCACTTCCGATTGAAAAGACTAATGCAATAACAATGGAAAAGGTTCCTAAATCAAGAGCATTACATATATAATATACAATTAATGTTATTACTAAAATGAAAATAGCAATTATAAAAGTAGATTCTCTTTTATTTTTCTTTACTGTATCAAACATTATTTTCACCTCCAAATAAAAAATTAAAAAATAATTTATAAAGAATTTTAGTTAAATAAGTATAAATTAATAATTTAAAAACATCATTGTTATTATAACAGAAAGGGGCTACTTAAAAAGTATCCCCATGTTTCTTTTAAATTAATTTGTAAAGTAATACAATCTAAGTATTAACTTATGCATTTTTTCCAAAATCAACTTTTACGTTCTTTCTAGCTTCTTCATTATCAACTTTAAATAATTCACGTGATGTAAAGTGGAACATATTAGCAATTATGTTAGAAGGGAAAACTAGTAATTTTTGGTTATAAATTGTTACTGTATCATTGTAGAATTGTCTTGAAAAAGAAATTTTATTTTCTGTGTTTCTTAATTCTTCAGATAATTCAGAAAAGTTTTGGTTAGCTTTTAAATCTGGATAATTTTCAGATATAGCCATAATTGTTTTTAATGCACCTGATAATTGATTATCTAGTTCAGCTTTTTCAGCAACTGTGTTAGCATTTGCCCAAGAAGTTCTTAATTGAGTAACTTTTTCAAGTGTTTCAGATTCATGAGATGCATAACCTTTAACAGTTTCTACAAAGTTAGGTATTAAATCGAATCTTCTTTGTAATTGAACATCAATTTGACTCCATGCATTATCTACTTTTACTCTTGAAGATACTAATCCATTGTAAAGTGAAATTACTAAAATAATTAATGCAATTACTATAATTAATATAATCCAGCCCATATTAATGCCTCCTTTTTTTATTATAAACATATGATAACATATTATTTATTTTTATACAATAAATTTATGAACTTTTTGTGTGAATGATGTGAAAAGTTTGAATAAAAATATTATCAATAAAAATATTAATAGTTCAAAAATTTTGTCATGAGATGTTTCTATATAATTGTCATATTAAGAAAAATAAAAACATATAATATAAATATAAAAAATTTAAATTTTATAAAAATGTATTAATATAGGCAAATTCGGATTTTGGACAAATTTGACAAAAATATAAATAAATGCTATAATATAAGATGTATTGCCAAAGGAGGTAAAGATTTTTATGAAAAATCAAGAAAAAGCTTCGATTTCTATCATGAAAGTTATATGTGTTAGCATCATTTTAATTTTGATTTCTGGAATAGGAGTAATGGCAGTTAATACAAATTTAAAAGATGTTAAAATTATTTTAAAAAATGGATATGAATTAACAGCTTTGACATCTAAATCTACTGTATCAGAGATATTAGATGAAAATAATATTACTAGAAGATGATGAAAAAACAGTACCAGATTTAACAGAAACAGTAAAAAGAAGGAACTGTTATAAAAATAGTAGATAAATCTTATACAGAAGTTCAAATAGTAGAAGTTTCTCAAACAGGAGTAGAAACAACATTAGAACAATTAATGAATAGTTATGCTCCAATTACAGAAAAAAAATTGTTGTTGAACAAGTTACTATACCATTTGAAACAATTACTAAAAACACAGCAGGAACATCAACAAATACTACAAATAGAGTAATTCAACAAGGAAAAGATGGATTAAAAGAAATAACATATAAAATAAAATATCAAAATGATATTGAAATAGAAAAATTACAATTATCAGAAAAAATAATTACAGAACCAGTTAATAAAATAGTTCAAGTAAACAAAAATGTAACATCAAGATCAGCAACTACTACAAGAGAAAAAAATTCAACAACTCAAGTTGCTTATAGTGGTGGAAAGTGGACATATTCATCAAGTGAAATGGACTTATTGTGTGCTATTACTGCTCAAGAATGTGGATCAAGTTATACTGGATCATTAGCAGTAATTACAACAGCATGTAATAGAGCAGAAAGTACTAAATGGAAAAGAAATGGTTCTGATCCATTAAGTCAGTATAAAGCTAAAGGACAATTTTGTTATTCAATAGATAGTAATTGGAGAAGAAGATTAAATGGAAATTATCCTTCATATGTAGTTCAAGCTGTTACAGATGCATTAAATGGTAAGAGAAATCATAGTTATTTATCTTTTAGAGCTGCTGGAACGCATGCGGGTACTTATATAGGTGGAAATGTGTATTTTTAAAAAAAAAATTTTATATTTTATTTATAAAGAAAAAGTGTAAACAAAAATTTATACTTTTTCTTTTTTTGTATATTATTTAAGCTGAAGATGGTTTGTGTCGTCTTTTATGCAAAAGGATCTATATATTGATACCGTAGGCTTATAAATAAAATAGTATATAGTCTGTAATAAAATTTTAATATAAACTTAATATAATAATAATTGTCGTTAAATTAATGATCCGTAGTAATTATAAAGACTCATTTGTTTTTGAATTATTGAGCATATTTAAACTTTAGTATTTTAATATTATAATATAGGTAGTGAAAAAGATAAATTTAAAGGAGATTAACTGTGAAAAAGATTAACAATATTTTAAAAAAGATATTTATAATTATTACAAGTTTAATTTTGATGTATGTAACATTGGGAAAATATATAATAGTTTTTGCTGAAAGTGGTGAAGCAGAAGTAGAAAACTATAATCTCAGCCAAGATACTGTACCGGATGGTTATGTGGGGATATATACGGCTGAGGATTTTCAACAGTTAAAGAATTCTAATGGTTCTAGCAAATATATTTTGATGAAAGATATTGATTTTGAAAATGAAAAATTTGAAATAATACCAAATTATAGTGGAATATTAGATGGAAATTATCATAAGATTTCTAATATTAATATTGAGAGCTCAGATCAATATGTTGGAATTTTTGGAATTCTTCGTGGAAGAGTACAAAATTTAATCATTGAAAATATAAAAGCAAAGTCAAGTTATAAAGGTGGTATTACATATGTTGGAGGGTTAGCTGGTTGGGCAAATCCTCAGAAAGATATAGAAAATATTCATATTATAGGAAATAATATTATACAAGATTCAAATAATTCGACAAATTCTAGTATAGGAGGAATGTTCGGAAGGTTATCAGGTACAATAAACAATTGCAGTACAACGGGACAGGTTATTACAGAAGCTTTAGGTGATAGAGTAGTAGGAGGATTAATAGGAGTAGCAGATGGTACAATAATAGAAAAAATGTAGTAGTAATGCAGTAGTAATAAATAATTCAGATGAGGATAAAATGTGTAAATTAGGAGGATTGATAGGTGCATATAATGGAGAGAATGTAGTTAATAATTCTGGAAAAGGAACGATGATAGAAAATTGTAATTCAAATGGTAGAGTAATAAATAATTCAAGATTTTTATCGCGTGATAATACCTATATAGGAGGATTAATAGGCTATTATGTACAAGGAAATAATAGATATAGTATAAGTAACTTATATTCAGAAGCTATAGTACGTTCAAAATCACCAGGAAATATAGGAGGATTAATTGGAGGTTCAATTGGAAATGTTAATAATAGTTATACTAATACGTTGATTGAGGTAGATGCAATTAATGATGAGGTTTCAATAGGAGGATTAATTGGTTTATGTATTGATAATAGAGGAAGTGAACCGACTATTCAAAATTCATATTCAAATGGTAATATTATTGTAAGAACTGTAAATATGCCACTTTATTTAGGAGGATTAATAGGACAGTCTACAGTAATGAATCCAAGTTTAAATCAAGCGAGAATGAAAACTATATTAAAAAATTCTTTTTTTCAGCTATAAATATGAATGTAGATATACAGGGGGTATCAGATTCTTACATTGGAGGAATTATAGGAAAAGGATTTAGTATACAAATAAATAATACATATGCATTTGGAAGAATAAATACAGAAAATTTATCGGAAGCAGGTTCTGCCGGAGGAATAATAGGCTTAATAGCTAATAATTATGTGTATATATCAGGAACTTATTGGTGTACAGAGACGATGGGATTATCAAGTTCAGGAATTAATAATTCTACAGGATTAGATAAAACAGTAGATGAAATGGTTGATAAAGATACATTTGGAGGCTTTAATTTTAATTCAATATGGACGATAGATGAGAATGGAAAAAAGTTTTCCATATTTAGCGAGTGTGAAAAAAGCCAATTCAAGTTTTAAAAGAAAATATAAATTATGATGGATTTACAGGAGAAGGCACAGAAGAAAAAATCCTATTCGTATAGAGAATGCTGAACAACTATCAAAAATCAATTTATTGACTGGAAAAGAATATTTAAAATTAACAACGGATATAGATGCAACTAATATTGAAAATTTTAATTATACAAGTAGGATTTTTAGTGGAACATTAAATGGAGATAATCATAAAATTAGCAATTTAACAGTGAAATCAGATGATAATTATGTTGGAATATTTGGACAAAATTATGGAATTGTTCAAGATTTAAAGATAGAAAATTTAAAAAATTGATATGGAAGCTAATAATAATATTTCTTATATTGGTGGAATTGCCGGATATAATAAAGGTGTAATAAAAAATGTACAGATAAACGGAAGTATTAATAATTCAGGTGATGCTACAGTTTTGTATATGGGGCAAATTGCAGGATATAATATAGAAAAAATTAGAAAATACTTCTACTAATGGTACATTAACTAATTTGGGAGATGCAGAACATTTATATTTTGGTCAAGTTGCTGGATGTAACGATAATACAATTACTAGAGCAAATAGTGAAGGGACAATTAAAAATACTGGAAATGTAACGACGGCATATGTTGGTGGTATAATTGGGTTAAATAATGAATGGATAAGTACGTCTAGTAATAAAGGTACTATTATAGCAAACAGTATAAAAAATATATATGAAGGTGGAATTGCTGGAAAATCAAGAGGGAAAGTAATCAATTCATATAGTAAAGGAAAAGTAAATATAGAAGGAACTACAGCAGTTATTGGAGGAATTATAGGAGAAAATTCTGGTAATGTAACTAATACATATTCAATTGATAATATTCAAAAAGAATGTTAATAATGAGATATCAGGAGGAATTGTAGGAAATAATAGTGGAGAATTAGTATCTTCGTATTATTATATAGAGAATGTAAGTAATGAAGAGGGAAAGGGAATCCATCAAACATTAGATGAATTAAAAAATATAATTACTTATGATAATTGGGATTTTGATGAAATTTGGAGTATAGAGGAAAATGTAAGTACACCTATATTTAAAGATACATATTATCATTATTATGATGATGCATATTGGGAATGGCATACAAGATTTACAAAAAGATGATTTTGCTTATAATGGAGAACATATTATTGTTGATAGTGAAGCATTTAAATTTTATGGTTATGGTACAACATCGTATAAGGATTTTTTATATAAAGAATATGAATATGCTGGTGAAAAAAAAGTTTTCATTTATATTAGATGAAACAAAGGCAAGTTATCATACTTTGGATGGAGCAGGTTTTATACTTAATGCTAGTAGAAGCAATAATGAATTATCAGGATATATATTATTATTTCAAGAAACTAAAATTTGTCTATATAGATTAGATAATGTAAATTTAGAAGAATTTGAAACAACTGCTGATAGGACAGTTGAGTCATATGCAGGAGAACCAATAGCGTCTGTTGATAAGACTTCAGCGACAATACATAACTTAGTTATGAAGGCATCTCCAACAAATATTACTGTTAGTGATAATGGAACAGAAATTTTAAATGTCAATTTAGATTATTCAAAACATGTAGGAGAAGACTTTGGTTTAATATCATCATATACTGAACATGGATGTCCAATATTGAGTGAAATTTGGTTTATAAGAACTGAATTAGAAATAAATAACTATAGCTTTCCTGTTATAAAATCTGATATGAATGGAAAAGTTTTAAAAGGGGCAAAATTCGAAGTAAAAAATGAGGAAGGAAAGATAGTAAGAGAAGGCATAACAAATTCAAATGGTGTGTTTAGTTTAACTAAATTAAAAAGAGGGTAAATATACAATTCAAGAAGTAAAAGCACCTAATGGTTATGTGTTGAATTCAGAAGTATATAAATTTTCGGTTTCTAATGAGGGAGTTATAACATTTGAAGATACTGATGATGATAAAGTAAAGATTTTTGATGAAGAAGGAAATGCAAAGATAATTTTTTATAATAAAATAGTTACATCTGTAGCGGGAGCAACTAAAATAAAAAAATATAAAACAGGAACCACGATACCAGTAGCTGGAGCAATAATAGGAATATATGACAAAGATGGAAATGCAGTACTAGATAGTGCAGGAAACCCAATACAAATAACAACAGATGAAAAAGGTGAGATAGGAATACCATCACTAGAATATGGAGAATATAAATACAAAGAAATAAAGGCCCCAGAGGGATATGTATTAAATGATACAATGTATAGCTTTGTAGTAAATGGAGATGGAAGTATTACATTTAAAGATGGACCAGACGGAGTAAATGGAGTAAACGGAATTATCTATAATAGCAAAGTAATGTCAGGAGTAGGAGCAACAAAGATAAGGAAATGTATAACAGGAACAACGACCCCAGTAGAAGGAGAAATAATAGGAATATATGACAAAGAAGGAAATGCAGTATTAGATAGTGAAGGAAATCCAATACAATTGACAACAAATACAAAAGGTGAAATAGGAATTCCATCATTAGAATATGGAGAATACCAATACAAAGAAATAAAAGCCCCAGAGGGATATGTATTAAATGATACAATGTATAGCTTTGTAGTAAATGGAGATGGAAGTATTACATTTAAAGATGGACCAGATGAAAATGGAAATGTATAGACAGGAACAACAACAACAAATAAAGCCCCAATATGTTATAAATGATACAATGAAGGAAATGGAGAATTAAAGATGGACCAGGAAACAATGTCAGTAGCAATACAAAAAATATAGAAGGACAACAAATACAAAAGGAGAAATAGAATTATCATTAGAATATGGAGAATTAAAAGCCCCAGAGGGATATGTATTAAATGATACAATGTATTTTGTAGTAAATGGAGATGGAAGTAATACATTTAAAGATGGACCAGACAAATGGAATTATTTATAATGACAAGAAAAAAACAGAAGTTATAAAAGGACATGTTATAATACAAAAAATATGAGACAGGAACAACAACACCAGTAGCAGGAGCAAAAATAGGGTTATATGATTCAGAAGGAAATGAATTAAAAGACAGTGAAGGAAATCCAATACAACTAATAACAAACGAAAAAGACAAATAGAATTTAGGATAGGGCAGGAACATATAAATACAAAGAGATAGAAGCCCCAGAAGGATATGTACTAAATGGTACAATGTATAGCTTTACAGTAAATGAAGATGGAAGACAGAGTGTGACATTTGAGAATGGACAAGATGGAGAAAATGGGCAGAAGGAAATGAATTAAAAAGACAAAGGAATTATATATAATGACAAAATATAAATACAAAGAGATAGAAACAGAAGGATCCCTCCAAGATGATAAAGATGATAATGAAATTAAAGACAATAATGAAATAATAGACAACCAAGTAAAAAAATAATACAATGTTTTTTGCTATAGGAATTATAACTTTAATTAGTTGCTATTTTGGTATAGAATATATTATTTAAAAAATTTAAAAATATATAATTGAAAAAAAAATTTTGAGATTTCAAGGTTTTTTCTTCTTTTATATTTATATAAAATACTGGTAATATATCAAATATGAATTTTACATAAATTGTAGAATAATTGCTATTTTGTTAAATTTATGTTAAAATGCAAGAGTAGAATAAATTATGAAAGAGGATAATTATGAAATTAATATCATGGAATGTGAATGGAATCAGAGCTTGTATAGCAAAAAGGATTTGAACAATTTTTTAAAGAAATTGATGCTGATATTTTTTGTATTCAAGAAACAAAATGTCAAAAAGACCAAATCGAATTAGAATTTGAAGGTTACAAAAGTTACTGGAATAGTGCTGAAAAAAAAAAAGATATTCAGGAACTGCAATTTTTTACAAAAGAAAAACCTATAAATGTAACATATGGAATTGGAATTGAAGAGCATGATAAAGAAGGTAGAGTAATTACTTTAGAATTTGAAAAATTTTATATGGTAAATATTTATACACCGAATTCAAAAAAGAGAACTAGAAAGACTTGAATATAGACAAATTTGGGAAGATGAAATAAGAACTTATTTATTAAATCTAAATGAAGCAAAACCAGTAATTATGTGTGGAGACCTAAATGTGGCACATAAAGAAATAGACTTAAAAAATCCAAAAAGCAACAGACACAATGCAGGATTTACAGACGAAGAAAGAGGTCAAATGACAGAACTTTTAAATGCGGGTTTTACAGATTCATTTAGATATCTTTACCCAGATAAAGCAGATTGCTATACTTGGTGGTCTTATATGTGACATGCAAGAGAAAAAAATGCGGGCTGGAGAATAGATTATTTTATTGTCTCAAAATCAATTGAAGATAAAATTAAAGAAGCAAATATTTATCCAGAGATATTTGGAAGTGACCATTGCCCAATTGGATTGGAAATAGACGTATTGTAATTTAGAAACTAAAAATAATAGATATTATGAAATGGCATAAAAATATTAAATATATATAAATAAGAAAGAGAGAAAAAAGAAATGGATGAAATTAAGCAAAATTGGAAAAAAAAAGAACTTCATGGCTGCTTATAGCAATTATAGTAGTTGTGATATATAAAATGTTAGACAATTTTTCTAGTGTACAAGAATGGTTTGGAAAGCTATTTCTAATTTTAAAACCATTTTTAATAGGATTGTTAATATCTTATATTTTATTTATACCATGTAGAAAAATAGAAAGTATTTATAAAAAAGCAAAACTAAAATTTATTTCAAAAAAAATGCTAGGGATTATCAGTTATAACAACATATATTTTATTTGTATTAGTAATTGTTATTATAATAAATTGCATATTCCCAGTATTAAAAAAATAGTATTGTAGAATTACTTAGTAATGTACCTAGCTATTACGAAAGTTTAGTTAATCAATATAAAGAATTACCAGAAGATTCAATATTAAAAAGTGAAATTATCCAAGATAAAATGGCTGAACTTACAAATATCGATATGAAACAATTCTTAAATATTAATAATGAAAAAATTATAGAATATGTAAAAAATATTATTGAGATATTCTCAGGAATTTTTGATGTATTTGTTTCAATAATTGTGTCAGTTTATATTTTATTACAAAGGAGCGAAATTGTAGGATTTTTAAGAAAATTTGCTAGAGCAATATTTAAAAAAGATACATATGAAGTAGTAGACAAATATTTTACAAAAGGAAATGAAGTATTTTTTACATTTGTATCTAGTCAATTATTAGATGCAGTAATAGTTGGAATATTAACAACAATAGCTATGTTAATATTAAAAAGTAAAATATGCACCATTAATAGGATTTACAATAGGATTATTTAATATGATACCATATATAGGGGCAATTGTTGCAGTAGGCATAGGAATTTTTATAACATTTATAACAGGAGGACTTGGAAAAGCATTAGCAATGGCAATAGTTGTTATAATTCTACAACAAATTGATGCCAATATAATAAACCCAAAAAATTATAGGATCTTCTTTAGAAATAAGTCCATTATTAGTTATTTTTTCAATTACAGTTGGAGGAGCTTATTTTGGAATATTGGGTATGTTCTTAGCTGTACCAATAGCAGTTGTTATAAAAACAATTTTACTTGATTGGATAGATAGTAAAAATGAAAAAACGATATTAAACAAGAGGAACGTTAAGAAAAGCAAAAACATCAGCATGTAGTGAAAATGTATCATAAATGTTCAAATTCTTAATATTTAGTGGTACCTAGTATTTTGTTACTGTGTATCACTGAATATTAAGAAGATTAGTTATAATTTTAATTTTTGGGTTTTAAAATTTTTTTTATTTTCTTTTTTCTAATTCTTTTAAACTCTTTTTAGGTGTTGGTAATTCTTCTGGCATAGTTCCACCAAGTTCTTTTATTGTATTCCTTATTCTAAATAGATTTACTATAAGTTCATCACTTCCCATATTATCTAAAAATATTTTCTCTATATCTTAATCCTTTTCTTTTTTGCAATATCATTGGCTGTCTCACCATTGTATAGTCCTTTATAACCATAGTTATGAAATTTATCAAAATTTTTAACGCCTGCATTTTTTGCAGCTTTCTTTTGCTTTGTTTATTAATCATCATCTAATGTATCTATATTGAATAAAGAAGAGTTAAAGAAGTCACTTATATTTATATTTAATCCTCTACAAATTCGCATAATTGTTAAAATAGTTAAATTAGTGTTAGGCCTACTAGTTATATTGGCTAACATTGATTGTGTAATTCCACAGATAGTACATAATTTGTTAATTGTTATATTTTTTTCTTTGCATAATTGCTCAATTCTAATTTTTATAGCTGAACTTAAAAACATATAATCACCGAATACAAGTATAACAAATAAGGTATAATAAGTTAACTCAGTGGAGCTGATGAGTAAATAAAAAAATGTTAATCTATAATTATAAAAAAGATGAGGGATAATTATATAAAAATGTTGGGAGACGTACTAATGATGAAAATGACAACTTATATTCATGGGGAAGTAATGTTAATAAACAATTAGGAATTGAATAAGAAATAGACAAAAGTTTGGTTCCAGTACAAGTAAAAAGTAGGGGCAAAATTTAAAGAGATAGCAACAGGAGATATGTGTTGTTTTGCAATAGACACAGATGGAAATCTGTGGAAATGGGGAAAGAATAGCTCAACTAGTATACCACAGCTAATTCAACAAGGAACAAGATTTAGTAAAGTATCTGCTGGAAAGAATGGGCATGTTCTTGCAATAGATGAAGATGGTAACTTATGGACATGGGGAAAAAATAATTATGGACAATTAGGAGATGGAAGTACGAAAAATAGAAGTAAACCGCAAATTATACTAAATGATAAAAAATTTAAAGAAATATCAGCAGGAGAAGATCATAGTATAGCGATTGATTTAGAAGGAAATATTTGGGTCTGGGGACTGAATGTTAATGGGCAATGTGAATATGGTAGTAATATTTATAGTATAAGAACTCCATTAATGTTATAAGCAATAGAAGATAGTAAATACTAAATTGGCAGAAATTAAATAAAAGACAACTATTTTTTGAACTAAATAGTTGTCTTTTTAAATATAGAATTATTTAACTTTTTTCTTTTTACTTAAAATAACGGATATAATTATAGCTATTATAATAATTGCTATAATTGCTATTAAACCAGGCCATCCTAGAACAGCAACAAATTTGCTACCTAAAGACATTATAATACCTGCTAAAATTACACCTAGAGCAACAGCACTTACACTAGTTTTAAAATCAAGATTTAAAAAACTTGCAGCTAATGTTCCTGTCCATGCACCAGTTCCTGGAAGTGGTATACCAACAAAAAGTAACAATGCAAAGAAAATACCACTGTTTCCAGCAGAAGCTCTTAGTTTTTCGCCGCCCTTTTCACCTTTATCTAAACACCATGTGAAAAATTTACCTATAAATTTTTTGTCTTTGCCCCATTCAAGAACTTTTCTAGCAAACAAATAGATGATTGGTACTGGTAGCATGTTACATATAATTGCTACAGGGTAATAAATAAATATATCTAAGCCGAGTCCTTCTGCAATAGGTATAGCACCTCTTAATTCAACTATTGGAACCATACTTACAAAAAGCGATAATTAGATATTTTACGATAAGTGGTAAACTTGCCATTTTTATTTTCTCCTTTCGAATTTGAGTGCTTTGTTAAACTTTTTGTATTGTACTATAAATGAAAAAAAAAAAAAAAGTCTATATCGAAATCTGAAAAATTAAAGTTTTATTTTTCAACAAAAATGAAAAAATAGTATATGAATTTTGAGTTTTATGATATAATGAAATTAATTGATTTATTTAAAAATAAAAGGGGAAAAAAATATGGCACTTTATATATTAATAGGTATAATTTTTTTTGTTATTAGTTTATTTTTTGGTAACTTATAATAGTTTAGTGAAATCTAATAATATTGTGAAAGAAGCATTTTCAACAATGGATGTTTATTTGAAGAAGAGATGGGACTTAATTCCAAATTTGGTAGAAATTGTAAAGGAATATACGAAGTATGAACAGAGTACACTTATGCAAATAACAAATTTGAGAACAGATGCTTATGAAAATATGACAATGAATAAAAAAATAAATATTAATGAACAATTAACACAGGAAGTTTCAAAAATAATGTTAATTTCGGAAAATTATCCTGAATTGAAAGCTAGTGAAAATTTTTTACAATTAAGTCGTGATTTAACTTATGTAGAAGATGAAATTGCTAATAGCAGAAAATATTACAATGGTTCAGTTAGAATTTTAAATACAAAAATTCAGGTGTTTCCAAGTAATATAGTAGCAAGAATGTTTGGTTTTAAACCAGCAAATATGTTTATAGCTAATGCAGAAGAAAAAAAAATAATGTAAAGGTGGATTTATGATATGAAAAAATATTTAAAAAATATTTGTACTTTGTTTTTTTTACTAGTATTTGCATTTTCTAATAAAGCTTCTGCAGTGTCATCTTCTAGTGGTTATACAATTCAAAGTTATGATATTGATATTGTTGTTAATGAAGATAATACATTTGATATAACAGAAAATATAACAGCATATTTTAATGTTTCAAAACATGGAATATATAGAAAAATTCCATTACAGAATTCTGTTATAAGAAATGACGGAACTAAATCTAATAATAGGGCAATAGCTTCTAATGTATCTGTTAGCGAAGACTATAAAACATCAAAAGAAAATGGATATTTAGTTATTAAAATAGGAAGTAGTGACCAAACGTATATAGGTACTCATTCTTATACTATAAAGTATAAATATAATATAGGAAAAGATCCATTGAAGGATGCTGATGAATTATATTTTAATTTAATAGGAAGTGAATGGGATACAAGTATAAAAAGTGTAAAATTTAGAGTTACAATGCCTAAATCATTTGATAAATCATTGTTAGGATTTTCAAGTGGAAATGTTGGTTCTACAGATAGTTCAAATATTTCTTATAATGTGAATGAAAATGTTATTACAGGTAGTTTACAAAAAGTGTTATCATCTGGACAAGCACTAACAATAAGACTTACATTGCCAGAGGGGTATTTTGTAGGAGCAAGTTCAAATATAGATATGTATTCTATTATTGTTATTGCAATTTGCTTAATATGTGTATTAATGGCATATGTGTTATGGGCTAAGTATGGAAAGGATGATGAAATAATTGAAACAGTGGAGTTTTATCCACCAGAAGGATATAATTCTGCAGAAGTGGGATTTTTTATATGAAGGTTCAGCTAATACAGAGAGTGTAGTTTCATTATTAATATATTTAGCTAATAAAGGCTATTTGAAAATTGAAGAAACAGAAAATTATGGATTATTTAGAAAATCTAAAGGATTCAAAATTACTAAAATAAAAGAATATGATGGTAATAATGAAGGTGAAAAGATTTTTTTTGATGGATTGTTTAGAGAAAAGAAACATTCAATTGATATGAATAAAGCTAAAGAGATAATGCAGGAAGCAAAGAAAAATGGTGAAAAAATCAGTTTTCAAGAAGCAATTGGAATGTCTGTAAATAATGGAAGTATAAAAACTTCTGTGACTGAAGAGGATTTATATGATAGTTTTTATTTGACATTAAATGAAATAAAATCAAAACTTAATTCTAAAGAAAATAAAGAAAAAATATTCGAATCATCAGCTAGTAAAAAAATAAAATGGTTGATTTTTATGATTATAGGAATATTTATTATGATAACTATTAAACCAATAATAGAATGTGGTGAGATTGAAACATTACCTTTTGTTTTGATATTTCCAGGAATAGGATTTTCAATTTTAATTGGTTCATTAATTGGAACTATTAAAATACCTAAATTATTTGGAGTAATTTGGGGACTAGGTTTTGGTGGTGTGCCATGGGCATTTATGATGTTACCAATTTTAGTACAAAATACTATGTACATTGTAATGTATGTTATTGGCATAATTAGTATAGCTATTATTGTATTCTTTACTAAAATAATGCCTAAAAAAGAACACAATATGGAAATGAGATATTAGGTAAATTAAGAGGATTTAAAAGATTTCTTGAAACAGCAGAAAAGCCACAATTAGAAAGTTTGGTATTTCAAAATCCAGAATATTTTTATGACATATTACCATATACGTATGCTTTAGGAGTATCAGATGTTTGGATTAATCAGTTTGAGACAATAGCACTTCAAGCTCCTAACTGGTATGATTCTAGAGATGAATTTAATATACATTCTTTTGGAACATTTATGAATACAACAATGCAGTCAGCTACAACAGTAATGTCGTCAAGTCCTTCAAGTGATAGTGGAGGAAGCTCATCAGGAGGCGGCTCATCAGGAGGCGGCTCAGGAGGTGGAGGAGGAGGTTCTTGGTAATCTTCTCCTAAGATTTAATAAATTTAAATTGATGATGTATTAGTTTTTATGGTATATAAAGGGATGAAAAAATATGAAAAGAAATGATAATATTGAATTGTGGGTTGGAAATGTTATTCAAGGGGTTATAACAATAATAGTTGGTTCTATTTTTACATTTTTGTGTATATTGGGATTTATAAGAACTGTAGATTCTACAACTAGAATTGTTATTATTCCTTTTTTTGTCTGTGGAATGACTATATTAATAAGAGGAATTGTGTCTTTGATAAAAGGATTAAATTGGAAAAAGGGAATTAAAGATAATAGTGTATCAGCTGAAGAAGTATTTAATACGCAGGAAAAATTAGATGTGGCGGATAATGCTCTTTCAAAAATATATATGTGGGGATTTTTATTGTTTTGGTTTGGCTTTTTATTAGTATTTGATTATTTTGCAATAGTACAAAAAGAAATGCTTTTGTTAGTTATTTCACTAATATTTTGGGCTATTGGTATATATATTGTAATTAAAAAGTTTAAAATAATCACAAAAAGCTTGACTTCCGTAGAAAAATTGTGTTATTATATATTGTGAATTTATACACTTTTTTTAATATCAAGTAAAATTTAATTCAAAAGAGATAATTCAATATACAAAGTTAAAAAATTTAAGAAAAGAGGAATTAAATATAATAAAATTTTAAGTTTTTAATTTGAAAAGCAGGCAGGTTAAAAATTAAAAAAGTAATTATATTCTAAGAAGGACTTTTCTTGAAATCAAATAAATTAAATTCTAAAAGTGCTAAAAAGCACATTCCTAGAATTAAATCTGCTTCAAATTTTAATAAGGAGTGATTTTTTTGAAAATTAGAGACATTCAATACGAAAAAGCTTCAAGAAAAGATTTTGCAAAAGTTGGCGATTTTATCGAAATGCCAAACCTAATTAAAGTACAAAAGGATTCATATGACTGGTTTGTAGAAGAAGGATTAGGCGAAGTATTAAAAGATATTTCTCCAATAGAAGACTATTCTGGAAATCTAGTTCTTGAATTTTTTGATTACTACATGGAAGACAAAACAAAATATTCAATTGAAGAAGCAAAAGAGAGAGACGCAACATATTCTACAAGATTACACGTAAAAGTAAGATTAATTAACCGTGAAACTGGTGAAATTAAAGAACAAGAAATTTATCTTGGGGATTTCCCACTTATGACAGATAGTGGAACATTCATTATAAATGGAGCTGAAAGAGTTGTAGTAAGTCAATTAGTACGTTCACCTGGATGTTATTATGCACAAGAATTCGATACAAAAACAGGAAAGAAAAAACCTTTACATCAACAGTTATGCCTTTAAGAGGTGCATGGCTAGAATATGAAACAGATGGAAATGATATATTCTATGTACGTGTTGATAGAACAAGAAAAAATTCCAGTTACTACATTATTAAGAGCAATTGGACTTGTAACAGATGATCAAATTAGAGACTTATTTGGAGAAGAAGAATTAATTAATGCAACAATTTTAAAAGATACAATTAAAACTCAAGAAGAAGCATTAATAGAAATTTATAAAAAATTAAGACCAGGAGAATTACCAACAGTAGATGCTGCTAGAAATTTATTTGATGGGTTATTCTATGATAATAGAAGATATGATTTAGCAAAAAGTAGGTCGTTATAAATTTAATCAAAAAATTAAGTTTAGCAACTAGAATCACTGGACAAATATCTGCAAAAGATATTATGGATGCTGAAACAGGAGAAGTTTTTGTACAAGCGGGTGAAGTTATTACAGCAGATGTTGCAGAAGATATACAAAATTCAGGAATTAATATGGTTGAAGTTACTGTTGGAGAAAGAACAGTTAAAGTTATAGGAAATGGAACAGTAAATATCCATAAAGTGTTACCAACGGTTGATTTAAGTTCATTACACATTAAAGAAATGGTAAATTATCAAGTATTAAAAGATATAATAGATAATACTGAGGAAAAAGATTTATTAAAAATTCTAGATGAAAGAATGAATGAATTAATTCCAAAACATATAACAACAGAAGATATGATTGCTTCTATTAGTTATTTATTAAATTTAGCACATGGAGTTGGAAAAATTGATGATATTGACCACTTAGCTAACCGTAGAATTAGATGTGTTGGTGAATTATTACAAAATCAATTTAGAATTGGTTTAACAAGATTAGAAAGAGTTGTTAGAGAAAGAATGACAATTCAAGACCTAGATGTTGTAACACCACAAACATTAATTAATACAAAGCCAATAACATCAGCTATTAGAGAGTTCTTTGGAAGTTCTCAATTATCACAATTTATGGACCAAACAAATCCACTTTCTGAATTAACACATAAAAGAAGAATTTCTGCATTAGGACCTGGAGGTTTAACAAGAGAAAGAGCTGGATTCGAAGTAAGAGACGTTCACTATACACATTATGGTAGATTATGTCCTATTGAATCACCAGAAGGACCAAACATTGGACTTATTTCAGCACTTTCATCATTTGCAAATATTAATGAATATGGATTTATTGAAACACCATATAGAAAAATAGATCCAGAAACACATAGAGCAACAGATATAGTTGAATATATGAGTGCAGATGTAGAAGACAATTATATAATTGCTCAAGCATCTGAACCAATGAATGAAAATGGTGAATTTATTAATGACAGAATCAGAGTTAGATATAGAAATGAAATCATTGAAGTTGAAAAAAATAAAGTACAATATATAGATGTATCACCAAAACAATTAGTTTCAATTGCTGCTGCAATGATTCCATTCTTAGAGCATGATGATGCAAAAAGATCTTTAATGGGATCAAACATGCAACGAGAAGCAGTTCCTTTAATGATTACAGAAAGACCAATTGTAGGAACTGGTATAGAATATAGAGCTGCAAAAGATTCTGGAATTTTAATATTAGCAGAAGATGATGGAACAATTGAAAAAGTTACAGGCGATGCGATTACAGTTAAATATAATAATGGAAAAACAGTTGTACATAAATTACGTAAATTTAAGAGAACAAATGGTGGAACATGTATTAACCAAAGACCAATAGTAAAAAAAAAAGGTGAAATAGTTAAAAAAGGTGATAGCATAGCCGATGGACCATCAACTAAAGATGGAGAAATGTCTTTAGGTAAAAACTGTTTAGTTGCTTTCTCAACATGGGAAGGTTACAACTATGAGGATGCTATTCTTTTTAAATGAAAGATTAGTTAAAGAAGATGTATTTACTTCTATACATATTGAGGAATATGATTGTGAATGCCGTGATACAAAATTAGGACCAGAAGAAATAACAAGAGATATACCAAATGTTGGTGACGATGTATTAAAAGACTTAGATGAAAACGGAATTATTAGAATTGGTGCAGAAGTTAGACCAGGAGATATTTTTTTAGTTGGTAAAAGTTACTCCTAAAGGAGAAACAGAATTAACAGCAGAAGAAAGATTATTAAGAGCAATCTTTGGAGAAAAATCAAGAGAGGTAAGAGATACATCACTTAGAGTGCCACATGGAGAAGCCGGAACAATTGTAGATGTAAAAATATTTACAAGAGATAATTCAGATGAATTAGGACCAGGTGTAAATCAAATTATTCGTTGTTACATTGCAACAAAAAGAAAGATATCTGTTGGAGATAAAATGGCTGGACGTCATGGTAATAAAGGTGTTATTTCAAGAGTTTTACCAGAAGAAGATATGCCATTCTTACCAGATGGTACACCAATAGACATTTTACTTAACCCATTAGGACTTCCATCTCGTATGAATTTAGGACAAATCCTTGAAGTTCACTTAGGTGGAGCAGCAAAAGCTTTAGGATGGCATGTATCAACACCAGTATTTGATGGTGCAACACAAGAAGATGTTGAAGAATTATTAAAACAAGCTGGTATGAGTGAAGATGGAAAATCAATTTTATATGATGGAAGAACAGGAGAACCATTTGATAAACCAATTACAGTTGGTGTTATGTATATGCTTAAATTACACCACTTAGTTGATGATAAAATTCATGCTCGTTCAACTGGACCATACTCATTAGTTACTCAACAACCACTTGGAGGTAAAGCACAATTTGGTGGACAACGTTTTGGAGAAATGGAAGTTTGGGCACTTGAAGCATATGGAGCAGCCTATACACTACAAGAAATGTTAACTGTAAAATCATGATGACGTTGTAGGTAGAGTAAAAACATATGAAGCAATTGTTAAAGGTGAAAATATTCCTGAACCAGGAGTTCCAGAAAGCTTTAAAGTTCTTGTTAAAAGAATTACAATCTTTAGGATTAGATGTACGTCTATATTCAGAAGACAATAAAGAGTTAGAATTAAAAGAAAATATAGAAGATGGTATCGAATATGATCCTGAAAAAGATAAAAAAGATATTTTGGCAGAAGAAGAAGTAGTTGCTGAAGATGATTTAGCAGACGGCTATGGAGAAGATGTCAATGATGATATTTTATTAGATGAAGAAGAAATTGAAGATAGTGATGAATTATTTGAAAGATGATGAGGGCGATGATGAGATCTTCGATGAAGAATATTTTTAATGATAGTGATTTAGATTTAAAATTAATTTACACCGGGAATGGTTCTGAAATGAAATTTTCAGAAGAATGTTGCTGTAAAAGTTCAGTGCGTCCCTTAACAGTATAAAAAATAAAGATTTAATGTAAAAATTAAAAAGTGTATTAATTTAATTCGAAAAAAGAAAAAGCCGACAGGAAGGAATTGCTCGTGCGGTGGGATAGTGCTTTTGCTTGTTTTGAAATTACCCAAATAAATTTATTAGGGGGAAATAAAGTGGACGAATTAGATATTTTTAATAAAATAAAAATAGGGATAGCATCAGATGAAAAAATAAGAGAATGGTCAAAAGGTGAAGTTAAAAAACCTGAGACTATCAATTATAGAACATTAAAACCAGAAAAAAAAGATGGTTTATTCTGTGAAAAAATATTTGGACCAACAAAAGACTGGGAATGTCACTGTGGTAAATATAAAAGGGTTAGATATAAAGGAATAGTTTGTGACAGATGTGGTGTTGAAGTCACAAAATCTAAAAGTAAGAAGAGAAAGAATGGGACACATTGAACTTGCTGCTCCAGTTGCTCATATTTGGTATTTCAAAGGTATACCAAGTAGAATTGCTTTAATATTAGACGTTTCACCAAGAAACCTAGAAAAAGTTGTATACTTTGCATCTTACATTGTAACAGATAAAGGAACAACAGATTTAGCAAACTGCCAAGTTTTAACAGAAAAAGAATACCATGAAGCAGAAGAAAAATATTGGTAGAGGTTCATTTAAAGCAAGAATGGGAGCAGAGGCTTTAAAAAGAATTATTAGAAAAAAGTTGATTTAAATAAACTTTCTAAAGAAATTAGAAAAGAATTAGAAACTGCAAGTGAGCAAAAGAAAAGTAAACTTGTAAAAAGATTGGATACAGTTGACTCTTTTAGACTTTCTAATACAAGACCTGAATGGATGATAATGTCAGTTGTACCAGTAATTCCACCAGAATTAAGACCTATGGTTCAATTAGATGGTGGTAGATTTGCAACATCTGACTTAAATGATTTATATAGAAGAGTTATTAACAGAAATAACAGATTAAAAAGATTATTAGAATTAGGTGCTCCAGAAATAATTGTAAGAAACGAAAAACGTATGTTACAAGAATCTGTAGATGCTTTAATTGACAATAGTAGAAGAGGTAGACCAGTAACAGGAGCTGGAAATAGACCTTTAAAATCATTATCTGATATGTTAAAAGGAAAACAAGGTAGATTCCGTCAAAACTTATTAGGCAAGAGGGTTGACTATTCTGGACGTTCAGTTATAGTTGTTGGACCAGAACTTAAAATTTATCAATGTGGACTTCCAAAAGAAATGGCTGTAGAATTATTCAAACCATTTGTTATGAAAGAATTGGTTGGTAGAGGAATAGCACAAAATATCAAAAGTGCAAAAAGAATGGTAGAAAGATTAAAACCAGAAGTATGGGGAATATTAGAAGATGTTATAAAAGACCATCCTGTAATGTTAAACCGTGCACCTACACTACATAGACTTGGTATTCAAGCATTTGAACCAGTTCTTGTTGAAGGTAGAGCAATAAAACTTCACCCATTAGTATGTGAAGCGTTCAATGCCGACTTCGACGGTGACCAAATGGCTGTACATTTACCATTATCACCAGAAGCACAAGCAGAATCAAGATATTTAATGCTTGCTACAAACAACCTATTAAAGCCACAAGATGGTAAACCAGTTGCAGTACCTAGACTAGACATGGTTTTAGGAAGTTATTATTTAACAATGATTCTAGAAGGGGAAAAAGGAGAAGGAAAATACTTTAAAGACCCAGATGAAGCAATAATGGCTTATGAAAATCATGATGTAGGAATGCATGCTAAAATATTTGTTAGAGTAACAAAAGAAGTTAATGGAGAAATGAAAACAGGAAAAATAGAGACAAGTGTTGGTAGAATTATATTCAACCAAGGAATACCTCAAGATTTAGGATTCATAGACAGAGAAAAAGAACCGTTACAATATGAAATTAACTTCCCAGTTGTTAAGAAAAATATGGGACAAATAATCGAAAGAGCAATAAGAGTACATGGTGTAATTGAATCAGCAGAAGTAATAGATTATATTAAATCATTAGGATTTAAATATTCTACACTTGCTGGTATTACATTCTCTATGAGTGATGTAAAAGTACCACCTGCTAAAAAAGGATTACTAGAAGAAGCAGATAAGAAGATAGAAACAATTAGAAAACAATATGCAAGAGGTTTAATTACAAATGATGAAAGATATAACTCAGTAATTAAAGTTTGGGAAGAAGCAACAAAGAAAATAACACAAGCAATGGAAGACAACTTTGATGACCTAAACCCAATTTATATGATGGTTAAATCTGGAGCCAGAGGTAATATGAACCAATTAAGACAAATTGCTGGTATACGTGGACTTATGGCTAGTACAACAGGTAAGGCAGTAGAAATTCCTATCAAATCATCATTCGCAGAAGGTCTAGATGCCCTAGAATACTTCATTTCTGCCCATGGAGCGCGTAAAGGACTTTCAGATACAGCGTTAAGAACAGCCGATTCAGGTTACTTAACAAGAAGATTAGTTGATGTATCACAAGATATTATAGTTAGAGAACATGACTGTGGAACACACGAAGGTCTAATTGTTTATGATATTAAAGATGGAAATCAAATAATCGAAAAAATGCAAGAAAGAATTATTGGTAGATATGTAGTTAATGATGTATACGATCCAAATACAAAAGAACTTATAGTTGACACTGAAACTATGATAACAGAAGAAATAGCAGATAGAATAGTAAATGCAGGAATTGAAAAACTAGAAGTACGTTCAGTTCTAGCATGTAGATCAAAACATGGTGTATGTCAAAAATGTTATGGTATGGGATTAGCAAGAAGAAGTCTAGTATCTATAGGTGAATCAGTAGGTATTATAGCCGCTCAATCAATTGGTGAGCCTGGTACACAGCTTACAATGAGAACTATCCACTCTGGTGGTGTTGCCGGTGTAGCAGATATTACTCAAGGTCTTCCAAGGGTTGAGGAATTATTCGAAGCAAGAAAACCAAAGGGTGTTGCAATAATTTCTGAAATTGCAGGTAAAGTTAAAATAAAAAGAAACAAAGAAGAAGAAAGAAGTTGTTGTAACTTCTAAAGACGATTCAAGAACATATACAATACCATTTGGTTCAAAAATGAAAGTAAAAGATGGAGATATGGTAGAAGTTGCTCAACCACTTATTGAAGGTTCAATAAATCCATCAGAAGTACTTGAATTAAAAGGACCAGAAGGAGTATTTGAATACTTAACATCAGAAGTTCAAAAAGTTTATAGAAACCAAGGTGTTGATATCAACGACAAACACGTTGAAGTTATTGGTAGACAAATGCTTAAAAAGGTTAGAGTTGA
>VOFC01000888.1_pt1:105000-177892 | contig 177892 bp, 173 predicted proteins | sample 5384161 | NCBI WGS metagenome assembly VOFC01 (sample SAMN12384722, study PRJNA508395) | human gut metagenome | isolation source: healthy gut B | host: Homo sapiens | reverse complement strand
TGGACAATATCCGCCTGGGAGAAGGACGAATGGAATGCCTGCTCGACGGTGCGGCAGATGCTTCATAGTTATTAAAAAAAATCATAAGAAAAACCGACAGATAAAGCGAACAAAACACGAAATCTGTTTTGTTATAAAGCAAATAAATCACCAATAAAGACTTCATGTTTCTTTTTTAAGATAATTAATTTTTTAGTTTATTCGTTCAAAAAAAAACGTATCCTGCCGTGAGACAGCGATACGTTTTTTTATGCACGAACACTGAGTTCGCCGTGGGGGTCAGCTCATGCTGCCGCCCACGATGTCCACACTCGTTGGTAATCGCCTGCTGGCGGCTCTTGTTGTAAATCAAGGTCGTTCCTGAATCAGGCTTGCATTGTCCGCAATTGCATAGCTTGTATGGTGCGCGGCGTGTTCGGAAGCGCCGTGGAGTCAAGCAGCACGGTGGGCCCATGCGGAGCACCTGGGCAGCTCTTCCATCACCTGCTCCGGCGACGGCTCGATGAGGTAATCGGCCTGCATGGTTTTCCCTGCTCCTCTCCCTTCCTCGCAGTGATCCGCATGACCGGCACTCAACGCGAATTCGAGGCGGCAAGTAAGTTCCCGCGTCAATACCTGCGAAGGGTCGACTTGCGGTGGTTGTAGAGGCAGCTCCACCTGCTGAATCTCACCGCTGGCAAACCGTGTCATCACAGCCAGGTCAGCCGCCTCCCGATAGTTCGGTTTTCCGCTCATGCTGATAATTGCCGCTGCTGTCAGTCCTCCGCCATCTTGGCATCGGCCAGTACTGGGGCTGTATCAGCGGCTGGTTGTTCTTGGTCCGCGGTCGATTTTCAGCGTACCGGCCATTTTCATCGTACCGGCCGCTTTCTTGATCTGCGCATTGCCGCCCACGCGGAAACAGAGATACCCACGTTGATGGCAGGACGGAATCCCTGGTTGAACAGGTCCGTTTCGAGGAAGATCTGACCGTCGGTGATTGAAATCACGTTGGTCGGGATGTAAGCAGAAACGTCGCCTGCCTGCGTTTCGATAATCGGCAGTGCAGTGAGCGAACCGCCCGCCTTCACCTTTTTCAGGCTTGCGGGAGGTCGTTCATCTGTTCTGCCACTTCCTGCTGGCTGATAATCTTCGCCGCACGCTCCAGCAGACGGGAGTGCAGGTAGAAGATATCGCCCGGATATGCTTCACGTCCTGACGGACGGCGCAGAATCAGGGACACCTCACGGTAAGCCACAGCCTGCTTTCGACAGGTCGTCGTAAACCACAAGCGCATGGCGGCCGGTATCACGGAAATACTCGCCGATGGCGGCACCCGCAAACGGAGCGAAATACTGCAGGGCAGCAGGGTCGGAAGCGGTAGCCGCTACCACAATGGTGTAATCCATCGCACCCTTTTCGCGCAACGCATTCACAAGGCTCGCCACTGTAGAACCTTTCTGTCCTACGGCAACATAAATACAATATACCGGGTCGCCGGCTTCATAGTTGTGACGCTGGTTGATAATCGTATCAATAGCGATGGCAGTCTTTCCAGTCTGGCGGTCGCCGATAATCAACTCACGCTGTCCGCGACCGATAGGAATCATCGCGTCAATAGCCTTCAGACCCTGTCTGGAGCGGTTCGGTTACCGGCTGGCGGAAGATAACTCCCGGTGCTTTGCGTTCAAGCGGCATTTCGCATTTTTTCGCCGCCAATCTCGCCGCGCCCGTCCAAAGGCACTCCCAGCGGGTCGATTACACGGCCCAGCATGCCTTCGCCCACATTGATAGAAGCGATACGGTTGGTGCGTTTCACCACCATACCCTCCTTGATCTGGTCGGTAGGTCCCAGAAGCACAGCTCCCACGTTGTCCTCCTCCAGATTCATCACGACACCCATGGTTCCGTTTTCAAATTCGAGCAGCTCGTTGGCCTCCGCATTACGCAGTCCGTACATACGTGCCACACCGTCGCTCACCTGAAGCACGGTACCCACTTCGTCGAATTTCAGCGAAGTGTCAATCCCCTTCAGTTGCTGGAGCAACACTTCCGAAACTTCACTGGGTTTTATGTTATTGTTTTCTGGCATAAACTTTTCTTTTTAAACTATTCTTCTGTTTTTCGCAATGAACTGCTGTTCCACACGCTTCAGTTGGTTAGACACGCTGGCATCCATCCGCCGGCCCGCAAGTTCGAAGATGTATCCGCCCAAGATTGCAGGGTCAACTTTTGTTTCGATGACAACATTCCCTTTGGTCTGCTTGGACGAAGCCTCCTCCAGCTTCTTGACCAGCTTGGGGGGTAACCGCAGTAGTCAGTCTGCCGATGATAATGTTTTGTCCTCGCGATACAGGTCAATGTACGACCACATCATGAACAGCAAGAATTTCTCCCGTCTTTCCTCCAGGACCAGACTGAAGAAACGGTCCAGCTCTTTGCTGAGCCCGTTTCCTCCTGCCCCTTCACGGAGCAGCTTCAGTTTTGTCCGGATATCCAATACAGGATTCTCAATCGCATGACGCAGCCCCGGCACGTCCACAAATCGCTGTGAAAGCACTTGTGCCTCAGCGTACACTTTGTCGTCCTTGCCCGCCTCTTTGGCGTAAGCGAACAAAGCCTTCGCGTAACGTCTGGAAATGACTCCCGTATTCATAGCCTGTTATTTTTTAGAAGATTCAATCATTTCGTCCAGCATACGGTCAATCAAAGCATTCTGCTCTTTCTCGTCGGCAAGCTTCCCGCGCATGATTTTCTCCGCGATGCCTACAGACAGCACGGCAACCTGGCGGCGGATGTCACGGATTGCACTTTCCTTTTCCGTTTCAATCTGCTTCTTCACTTCCGCCATAAGCCGCTGGCCTTCGACAGTGGCGCGGTCTTGAGCGTCCTTGATGATGCGGTCGCGCGTTACGGCCGCTTCGCTCAAGATGCGGTTCTGCTCCTCACGAGCCTGAGCCAGAATCTTTTCGCTCTCCTGCTTCACGTTGGCCAGCTGTTCGTTGGCCTCGCGCGCTGATTTGAGCGAATTGTCGATATATGCTTTCCGGTCCTCTACTGCCTTGATGATTATCGGGAAGCCGTATTTTGCCAGCAGGAAGAATACGACTCCGAATGTCACAAGCATCCAGAACAGCAGCCCCGGATCCGGAGTTAATAATCCCATAAGCTATTGTTTTTTACAAGAACAAAGTCAACAAACAAACCACGATAGCGATCAGCGCCACACCTTCGACCAAGGCAGCGGCGATAATCATGTTCATTCGCAGATCGCCTGATGCTTCCGGCTGGCGTGCCATGGCTTCCATAGCCGAACCACCGATCTTACCGATACCGATACCTGCACCCAAAACTGCGATACCTGCGCCGATAGCAGCGCCCAATTTACTAATGCCAACACCTGCAGCAGCCTGCAATAAAACTGATAATAACATAATGCTAAAAATTTAATTGGTTATACTTTTTGTTTGCTATTTTATTTTTCGTTGTGTTCTTTCACTCTCGACAGGCCGATAAACACAGCCGAAAGCATGGTGAACACATAAGCCTGGATGAATGCGACAAGAATTTCGAGCGCATTCATGAAAATGCCGAATGCTACTGCGACCACAGTCATCGAACCGTTGATCACCGCTCCCGCCTTCACTGTGATGAAGATGATGGCAATCAGGCTCAGCACAGCGGCATGACCGGCCATGATGTTCGCGAAAAGTCGGATCATCAGGGCAAACGGCTTGGTGAAAATACCGAAGAATTCTATCAACGGCATCATAGGAATCGGGGCTTTCAACCACGTGGGCACCTCCGGCCAGAAGATTTCTTTCCAGTAGGCCTTTGTTCCGAACACGTTGGTCAGCACAAAAGTGCAGAGAGCAAGCACCAGCGTTATGGCGATGTTGCCCGTCACGTTCGCGCCGCCCGGGAAGATCGGAATCAGTCCCATCAGGTTGTTCACCAGCACAAAGAAGAACGCGGTCAGCAGATAAGGCGTGTAACGCTTGTAGTCGGGGCCCACACATCCCTGGATAACATCCTCATAGATCGTCATCACCGTGGCCTCAATCATTCCCACGCCTCCCTTCGGCGCGCCCTGCTCCAGCGAGTGCTTCCTGTACCAGCGGGCACAGCCCAGCATGATGCACACAAGCAGCGTGCTGTTGATGAACAGTCCGAGCACGTCTTTGGTAATGGAAATGTCAAGCGGACGCACCTCTTCTCCGGCAGCATTCCGTTCCACTATCTTGCCGTCGTTGGCTCCCCCTTCGGCGATGTACAGGCCTTCGTATTCCTTGCCTCCCTCCAGATTGGACGAAGAGAACACGTGCCAGCCCGTACTGCTTTTCACGATGACCGGAAGCGGAATGGTGAGATGCACGTCACCGAACGTGGCGATATGCCACTCGTAAGCGTCGCCGATATGCCCGAAGATCAGTTCGTTCACATCCAGTTCAGCCTCTTCACCGCCTGTTTCCGCTTTCAGCGTGAGCGTCGGAACCGCCAGCAACAGCAGCAGTGTCATTGCTATGTACCGTAATTTTTTCATTGTTTGCTTGTTTACTTAGTTTCAGTTTCGCTTCGAAACGAAGGAAAAAACGGGTTTCAAAAAACAGAAACGCGAAATAGAACACGATGAAGGCAGCCACAAAAGACACCACATCCTTTCCTATCACAAATCCGTAGAACAGAAGCACGAAAATGCTCAGAACCAGTTTCAGCACCTTTCCTACCAGGTAGGTCATCGCTATCTTGCCCGGCCCCAGCATACAGCCGAAAGCGAACAGATAGATGTAGAGCAGACCGAAAAGGAAGAAAAACACCGGAATCAGCGGGAACCATGCGAAATACCATCCGGGGATGAGGAAGCGGAACACCGCCGCCGCCACCGCCGACAGAACCACTGTCCCTGCCGTCAGCTCGATAATGAATTTCTTCTTCACTGCTTCTATTGTCATTGCGCTACTGGCCTTTTGGTGACTCGCGCGTCCCGGCTCAAAGCTCGGCACACACGGAAATCTGATTGTTTCTCACTTCGACGAATCCCCCCTTTATCTTCAGGGACTGCGTTTCGTTTCCTGCCGCATATTTCACTTCTCCGGCCGCCAGCGACGAAATAAGGGGAGCGTGGTTTACCAGGACCTGGAATTCACCCATTTCTCCCGGCAACACTGCCATGTCTACCTTCCCGTCGAAAACCGTCCGTTCGGGTGAAGCGATAACCAGATGAAGTTCTTTCATAACAGTTCTGTTTTTTATGCTTATCCTTTTGCTGCGGCAAGCAGTTTTTCTCCTTTCTTGATCGCATCTTCAATCGTGCCCACGTTCAGGAATGCCTGTTCCGGCAGGTAGTCTACCTCTCCGTCCAGAATCATCTTGAATCCCTTGATCGTGTCTTCGATTGAAACCATCACGCCCGGCACGCCGGTAAACTGTTCGGCAACGGCAAACGGCTGCGACAGGAAACGCTGCACACGGCGTGCGCGGTTCACCGTCTGGCGGTCTTCGTCCGAAAGTTCGTCCATACCCAGAATCGAGATGATGTCCTGCAATTCCTTGTTGCGCTGAAGTATCTGCTTTACGCGCTGGGCCGTTTCGTAGTGTTCCTTGCCCACAATCAGCGGATCCAGGATACGCGACGTTGAATCCAGCGGGTCCACTGCCGGATAAATGCCCAGCTCGGTAATCTTACGGCTCAGCACCGTCGTTGCGTCCAGGTGAGTGAAGGTAGTGGCAGGAGCCGGGTCGGTCAAGTCATCGGCCGGCACATACACCGCCTGCACCGAAGTGATGGAGCCGTTCTTGGTTGAAGTGATCCGTTCCTGCATCTGTCCCATTTCAGTGGCCAGCGTCGGCTGATAACCTACGGCCGAAGGCATACGTCCCAACAGAGCCGACACCTCAGAACCAGCCTGGGTGAAACGGAATATGTTGTCGATAAAGAACAGGATATCACGCGGGCTGTTGTCGCCGTTGTCGCGGTCGCGGAACGATTCGGCAAGTGTCAGACCCGACAATGCCACCGACTGACGTGCACCGGGAGGCTCGTTCATCTGTCCGAACACCATGGCGACCTGCGATTTCTCCACTTCGCTGTAGTCTACTTTCGACAAGTCCCAATTGCCCTCCTCCATGCTCTTGAGGAAGTCGTCGCCATAGCGTATTACGCCTGACTCGATCATCTCTCTCAGCAAGTCGTTGCCTTCACGGGTACGCTCACCCACTCCGGCAAACACGGAGAAACCGTTGTGCTTCTTTGCAATGTTGTTGATCAACTCTTTGATGAGCACGGTCTTGCCTACACCGGCGCCACCAAACAAACCGATTTTACCTCCTTTCAGATAGGGTTCCAGAAGGTCAATCACCTTGATACCCGTAAACAGGACTTCCTGCGATGTGGCGAGGTCTTCAAACTTAGGCGGCTCGCGATGGATGGGGAAACCGTCTTTTCTGTCCAGATCCCTCATTCCGTCGATGGCATCACCGACCACGTTCATCACACGTCCTTTAATCTGGTTTCCTACCGGCATGGATATCGGCCGGCCGGCAGGAACGACTTCCATTCCGCGCTTCAGTCCGTCCGTGTTGTCCATGGCAACGCAGCGTACAGTGTCTTCACCGATATGCTGCTGCACTTCAATTACCAGCGTGCGGCCGTCGCCACGGGCGATAGTCAGCGCGTCGTGGATTTTCGGCAGTGACTGTTCCACGTCCTGCCCTTCATCCAGTTTGAAGTACACATCGACCACCGGACCGATGACCTGCGAAATGTGTCCAACGATTTTTGACATAAGCAATTGTTTATAGATTAAAAAATTTATCACCGCTGGCCTCCGCTTCAAAATGGAAAAAACATTCGCAGAGGAGGCCTCTACGTTTTTCTGTCACGCAAATTTATGCAATAATCCGCAATACTTGTTCTACAGCACAACATTTTTTATCTCCAAGAAGTGTTAATAAATACATTTGCGGACATATATTCTAATTCGATTTACACTTATTTGCAGTGGGGGCATTCCGATAAACATTTATTTACACAGGAAACGGCTGCAATGCGTGTGGAAACGCACACAGCCGCTTCCAGCTTTCCTTTTACCGGGTTCCGGCACATGCAGCCGGCCCGAAAATGTGAAAAATTTCAGCGACGAATGTTTCGGTCACCATCCGGCGAGACGTATTTTTGTGCGTGGGAGCCGGAAACGCCCGGTCGATGTCACACAGGTCTTCTTCCGTCAGAGAAATGCCGAGGCTCCGGCCATTTTCCTCCACATGGGCGATGCTGCCCGCTTTGGGAATGGCGATGACATTCTGTGCCCGCATCACCCACGCCAGCAGGACTTGGGTGGGAGTGGCACCATGCCTGCGGGCAATATCCGCCAGCGTTTTGTGGCTGCGCAGCCGTCCTTCGCCAAGAGGCGTATAAGCCATGACAGGGATGTCATGCTGTCTGCTCCAAGGGATAAGATCGTACTCGATGCCCCGGTCTTTCACGTTGTAGAGCACCTGATTGGCCGCACAGTCCCTGCCATGCGGCAAGGCAAGGATGCGTTCCATGTCATCCACATCCAGGTTGCTCATGCCCCATTGCCGGATTTTGCCTTCCTGCTGCAATTCCGCCAGGGCGCGTACTGTTTCGGCGAAAGGATAACGTCCGATCCAATGCAGCAGGTAAAGGTCGATATAATCCGTTCCGAGCCGTTTCAGACTCCGTTCGCAGGCACGCTTTGTCCCCTCATGGCTGGCATTGCCCGGCAACACCTTGCTGACGATGAATACCTTGTGCCGGCAGGCGCGCACGGCTTCGCCTACAAGATCTTCCGTACCATACATCTCGGCGGTGTCTATCAGTGTCAAGCCCAACTCGGTGCCCCGGCGCAGGGCCTGTATCTCCTCGCTGCGCCTGCGTTCCATCTGGTATGTGCCTTGCCCGAGCGGACAGACCTGCTGTCCGTTCCGGAAAGTAATCAATCTGTTTTCCATCCTTATAATTGTTTTTTATTTATATTGGTCAGCCGTTTATGATTCTGGCTACGGATGCAAAAGTAAAGCAAAAAGCCCCACAACGCGATTGCTGTGAGGCTCAAATAGCATTGGTGAAAAGATCAATTCAATTCTTACACAGAAAAAATGCAACAAGGCTTCTCCCGTGCAACAAGCCCAATCCTCCATCGTGAGCTCATACATACCTTTACACCGCCTGCCACACCAGCCATCCTGCCGCCAGCAGCAACAGCAGCACCAGCAGCCACGTATTGCCCCACCGCACCAGGTAGGCCGGCTTCTGGCTCATAATGCGCCGCATCTTCTCGCTATGGTTGTTTCCGTCATCCATTGCCTAACTCCAATTGATTCTTTACCAACGTATAGTATGCACCCCGGCAGGCCACCAGTTCCTCGTGTGTGCCCGTTTCTTGAATCCGTCCCTGTTCCAGCACGACAATCTGGTCCGCATCCTTCACTGTGCTGAGGCGGTGAGCCACGATGACCGTCGTCTTTCCGCGGTAAAACTCTTGCAGGTTGTTGACGATGAGCCGCTCGTTGCAGGCATCCAGGGAGTTGGTGGCCTCGTCGAAGAACAGGAAGGCCGGATTCTTGTACACCGCACGGGCTATCAGGATGCGCTGCCGCTGTCCCTGGCTGATGCCCTGCCCGTTGGACCCGATGACCGTGTCGTACTTCAAGGGCAGGCGTTCGGCCATCTCGGCGATGTTGGCAGTCCGTGCGGCCTGCTCCATGCGGACATAGTCTATGTCGTGGTTGTCCAGGGCGATGTTGCGGGCGATGGACTCGGAGAAGATATAGCCGTCCTGCATCACCACTCCGCATAGTCCCCGCCAATACTGGAGGTTGATTTCTTCCAGAGGACGGCCGCCTATCCAAATCCGTCCGGACTGCGGAGCGTAAAAGCCCAGCAACAGCTTCAGCAGCGTTGTCTTGCCGCTGCCGCTGGCGCCCACGATGGCTGTCACCCGCCCGTGGGGAATCCGCAGACTGATGTCCTCCAGAACGGTATGGCGGGTGCCGGGATAGGCGAACGACACGTGCTCCAGCACCACATCTCCCTGCGCGGCCTCCGGAGGGGTTGCCTGCCGGTGCGCGTTCTCGTCCTCCCTGCGATGCACCTCGTTGATGCGCTCGATGCTGAGCTGCACGTCCTGCCAGGCATAGATGAAGCGCATCAGCTGCTCGATGGGCACGTTCAACTGCCCGATGATGTACTGGATAGACAGCATCATGCCCAGCGTCAGCTGCCCGTCGATGACGGCCGCCGCCGTCACGATGGTGATGACGATGTTTTTCACCTCGTTGATGAACAGGCTGCCCGCCTCCTGCGTCTGTTGAAGCTTGATGGAAGCCATCTGCGTGCGGAACACGTCGGCCTGCGTATCCTCCCACTCCCACCGCTTGCGCTGCTCGCAGTTTTGCAGCTTGATGTCCTGCATGCCATCAATGATTTGCATTGTCTTGTTCTGCCGCCGCGCATACAGATCGAAGAACTCATAGTCCATCGCCTTGCGTTTCCGCAGGAAGGCGCATATCCACCCCGCATAGAGCAGGCACCCCGCCCCGAAGAGGAAGAACACCCGCGCGTCGTAGTAGAGCAGCACTCCGCCGAACACCAGGAAGCTGAAAGTGGAGAACAGCGTGTTCAGTGTCTGCGTCCCCATGAACTGCTCCACCCGCTGGTGGTCGTTGATGCGCTGCAGCAGGTCCTCCTTCAGTTTCGTGTCGAAGAAGGGCATCGGCAGCCGCATCAGTTTCATGAAGAAGTCGGACAGCAGGGCCAGGTTGATCCGGATGCTGATGTGCAAGAGCAACCAGCGGCGGATGAAGTCCACCGACGTCCGCCCCAGCACCAGCATCAGCTGGCCGAACAGGATGAGGTAAATCAGACGCATGTCCTTGCCTGCAATGCCCTTGTCCACAATAGCCTGCGTCAGGAAGGGGAAAGCCAGCTGCAGCACGCAGCCGATGACCAGCCCGATGAGCAGTTGCCCGAACAGCTGCTTGTAGTTCTTCAGGTAGCCCCACAGGAAGGAGGCCGAATAGCCCATGCCCTCCTCGCCCTGCTGCGCGTAGAATTCGTCCGTGGGCTGCAGAGCCATAAGGATGCCCTTGGCCTGCCGTCCGTCGCCACCGGGCGCCCAGGCGCGGCAAAAAGCCTCCTCGTCCACGTTCAGCAGGTAACGCCCCGGGTCGGCAATGCGGAAGATACGGGTGCCCCGCCGGGACTCCTTCACCCCATAGAGCACCACGAAGTGTTCCTGGTTCCAATGCAGGATGCAGGGGAAAGGGTGTCGCTCCACCAGCTTATCCACCGTCATGCGCCCGCACACCGTGCGGAAGCCTATCTTCTGCGCCGCCTCGTTCAGGCTTTGCATGGACACCCCGCTATGGCCCGGCACGCACAGCCGCCGCATGGCCTCCGCCGAGTACAGCTTGCCGTAATAGCGCGCCACCATGCGCAGGCAGGTGGCTCCGCATTCCATGGAATCCGGCTGCTTGAGATAGGGAAAACGACGTTTGAACATTGGTGTGCTCTTCGGGGAAGTTGATGGATTGCAGGAGAAAATTTTCAGGATTTCCGCAGGGAAGCCTCGATGCAGGCGTTGTTGAAGCGGTAGCGCATGTAGTCGGCCATGCTCAGTTCCATGTGCTGCTTCTGGCAGAAGCGTCCGAACTCTTCCGGCGCGGCTTCCAGCTGTTTTTGGCAGCACGGTCCCCAGCACAGGGGCATCAGCTTGCAGCGGCGGCACATGTCGTTGTCATACGTCACGATGCCCATCCGGCGGGCCAGCTTCTCCTCCTCCCAGTGCAGGCAGCCGTCGGCACTGAGCCGGCCTTCCTGGTGTGCGGGAGTGAAGTCGCGTCCTGAACATTTATACACCGCCCCGTCGTATGAGATGACCGCCTGGTTCCGGGCAGAGGCCTTGCACGAGAAGCTCCGCCGTCCCAGGTTCATGTAGGACACCCTGAAGCCGTTCAGCATCCACAGGTTGATGACAGACTTCAGCTCTTCGTTGTCGTAGTTGATGAAGTTGCCCGTCTGCCACACGCGCTCCAGGTGTACGCCTATCTTGCGGCGGTCCACCTCCAGCAGGTCCTGGATAAGGTCTTTCATATGGGGCAGCGTTTCGTCGTCATAGTTGATGCGCAGGTTGATGTACGTGTTTTCCAGCTCGCGGGTCAGACGGAGGATGGTAGCTATCATCCCGTCATACGTGCCTTCGTGCGTGTCGGGCAGGTACTTCACCTGGTCGTGCCGGTCTTTGAAGCCGTCAATGGATATCTGGAACGAGGCGTGCAGCTTGTCGAACAGCGGGAGCGTGTCCGGTGTGATGCAGACCCCGTTGGTGACAAAGAAGAACGAAGCTTTCCGCCCGCGTTCTTCCGCTTCCCGCTGGATTTGTTCCAGCAGCGGATAGAGTTCTTCCCGGAAGTACAGCAGCGGTTCGCCGCCGAACATCTCCACGTTGAGGAAGGTCAGTTCCGGATGCTCGTCCCACAGCCGCCGCACGTAGGTCAGGATGGCCTGCGCGTTTTCCGGCGTCAGGTGACTGCCCTTCACATGCTTCTCGAAGCAATACCAGCACCGCAGGTTGCAGTCCAGCGAAGGCAGCAGGGTCAGGTAGCAGACAGCCGGGTTGTCGATGGCTGCGCGGTATTCGTCACACAGTTCCTTGTACTCGTCCGCGTCGTCCTCCACCACGAAGCGCAGCTCCTGCAGCTTGGCGTACACGCGGGGCGACTCCTGCACCAGTTGTGCTGGGGCGTTGCGCAGCAGTTCATAGTCTTTCGGAGTAAGCAGGCAGAATACGTCGTTCTTCGTGTTATAGCAGAGGATGTTTTTCTTATTCTTGGTATAAATGTTATAGAAACTTGCTTTCATGATCAGTCAAGTAAGGTTAGGAACTTAGGATAGATAAGAGGCAAGAAGTCAGGAAGATATATCCCCCTTGACTTCTTGCCTTCAGCGTCAGTCGTTTTTCTTGGTGCAGCCGCATCCGCATCCGCTGCCGTCTTCGCAGCCGCAACCGCAGCCTTTTCCGCCCGAGCAGTCGCAACCACAATCCTTGCCGGCCTCGCACGAACAGCCGCTGTCGCTCTCGCCGTGTCCGGAGGCGCCGCCCAAGACGAACATCAGTTCGTCTTCCATCACTTCCATGCCATCCAATGGCAGGATTCCGTTAGTAGTCAATTGTTGTTTCATATGCCAGATATTTTAGGTGTTATATCACATTCTGCTCCGCAAGACAAGAATCCTGTTTATTGGACTTGAATACCCTCCAAGGCATTGTCTTGTTCAAAGAATCTCTTTTTCACACGTTGCTTCTGTTCCACCTTGTTCTTGAACGAATAGGCCAGCCGCACCAGGAATCTCGGAGAACGGTCTGTCATGCGGGACGATCTGAACGAACGATAACCATCCTGCACCACCCAACTCTTGCTCTTCATCTTCGGACAAATAAAGCTTTCAGCTATGACTCCGAGCTGCCATCCCTTTGGCAGATTCCAACTGAGAGTGGCATTGCTCCACGGGATGCCCTCCGATTTAGAATTACGGTCGAAAGAGGCACTCAGATAACCTGCATTCAGGGACAAGGAGAGCTGCTTGTAGTAGAAATATCCCGACAAATACGAGTTCCAGCCTCCACCTCCTGTAAAGGCCATGCCGTCCTGAAAGCGTTTGGCAAAGGAGGTGCCCACACTCAAGTTGCCAAAAGGCAGGTTATAATTAGCCGAAAGTCCTGCCGTAAGAATATGAGCCTCCAGAAAGTTCTTGTAGGTATTGGTATAAATATTGTCGGTCACCGAGCCGATGGCGGAAATCAGTTTGGACGAATAGGTATAGTTGACGTAGGGTTCAAATAGAGTTTTTTGTAATTCAGCCGATAGGACAGCCGCACGCGGTCCTGATAGCTGGGTCTCAGAAACGGATTACCCTGCTGTATATAAAGGCTGTCGGTCGACATGTTGCGGGGATTCAGCATGGAAAGTGAGGAACTGAACCTCAGACGCTTATAGCTGAGGGTCAGCGCATGTACCTGACTGAAGTTATAGGTCAGCGCCACAGCAGGCAACACGTCTATGTAGTGGTTCTTTACGCCGTCAGCCTTGGTGAACATCATGTCCATTCCCAATGAAAAAGTATATTTGAATTTGAAATCTGAACGGTTGTTGTCGAACCCCACATACAGATACTCCTGCCAGCGGTCATAAATAAATACCGGCAGTTCGTCCACCCGGTCGTCTATGTGCGTGGAGGAATAGGACGTATTGGAACCGGCCGACAACGTGTATTTCCCTCCGAATACTTTGGTATAGTCCACGTCCAGTTTGCCGGAATTACGGCTGTTGTCCGTGTCGATAAGATGGTTGTTCAGGAAAAAATCGTTCACCTCATTCCGTTTTCCCAAAGACGTGGAAGCACTGTATGAATAGTTTCCGGCAATCTCCAGCGTATGTTGAGGGGCAAAAGTGTGCCGATAGTACAAGTCGGCACTGGCCAAATGATAGGTCCCATCGGTCTGTGCATTTTCCACCAGATCGGAGCGTCTTCCGTCCGACAGATACTCCGCATAGCCCTGCCCGTTATTCTCCACATCCGACGGATGGGCTATATACCTTGCGGAAAACGCCAGATAACTTTTGTCCGAAAAGGTATGGTCTCCTCCCAATCCGGCAAAATAGCTGTTCGAATTATAAACCTGTTTGGAAGTATCTGTCCGCTTAATGTCACCGGAAACGCTTTCTGTATAATTATCAGACACATCATCGGCAAAATAGAAGGTCTGCAAATTCAGGTAGAGGGAAGATTTGGCATTCCCGGTTTCCACGGAAGCGCCTATCACTCCGAATTTGGAAGTAACAGAATGTTGCGCGTAGGCATTCCCATTGACATACGGCGTCACTTTCTTACGGTTCAAATGTATGTTCAGAATGCACGTTACGCTTTCGTCGCCCAAATATCGGGCCGACGGCACTTCCACTATCTCCACAGATTCTATCCATTCCGGATTCAAGACATCAAGGTATTGGGGACGTTTCACGCCATCTATAAGTATCAAGGGGGATTCACCATTATTCAGGCTAATAGTACGTTCTATGGGATTGACTATCAGTTTAGGCACTTCTGCCAAGGCTTCATAGGATGTCCGCGACTGCCTGGCGTGTTCAGAAAGGAAATACGTCGTAGAGCCGGCATTGCTTATCACGATATCCCGCTTGTCTCCCGTCACCGTCACTTCATCCAGCTGCGTCGAGTCTTCTTCCAGCACAAACAGCGGAAGCTTCACGTCGCCGGACAAGCTGAAAGTGCGCTCCGACTTCTTGAAGCCCAGCATCGACACTCTGCAAACGTAATCGCCGCCCGGCAGCCCTTTCAGCTCGAAACGGCCTTTCTTGTCTGTGACACAACCGCCAGCCAAAGTGTCGGCCTGCAAGAACCATACCGAGCAGCCTTCCAGCGGAGTACCTTTCTTATCAGTCACACACCCGGTCAACCGACTCTGTGCAGCCAGCCAGCTGATGCCTCCCCATAAGGATATTAGCAAACAAATACAACGCAGCATACAAAGTATTTTAAAGGTTAAAAAAGTATTCCAATTATCATTCGTTTCGCAAAAGCATGACACATTCTCTTAAGATATATTCAATCAAAGAGCTTTGTATCTTTGTATCATTAACAAGAAAGTGTATTATACATTTGATATTAAATTTGAAGTTAAATTTACAGAAACATCCGAAATAAGCCAAAGCACTGAACAATATTTTGCAAATATTACCCCCCCCTTCACATTTTATTGCACTGTAATCCCCTGCAGTGTATTGTCGCGACCATAAAACTGCTTCTTCTGCCTCCACTTCTGAGTCACTTTGTTCTTGAAGGAATAACGGATGCCGAGGACAAACATGGGGGTACGGTCCGTCATGCGCGAAGCAGTATATGAATAATAATTTTCCTGCTGCGTCCAGACTTTATGTTTCATGGCCGGGAACAAGAAATTCTGTCCGTTGAAACTCAGCTGCCAGCCTTTGGGCAGATTCCAGCTGATGGAAAGGTTGCTCCAAGGCCCGCTTTCTGATTTTTCGTTGCGGCCATAAGAGGCGTTGGTATAGCCCAGACTGAGAGCCTGTTTAAATTTTGCTCTGCCTCGGTTTGGAAATTTTTCGAGGATGTTTTTCTGTTTTTACGAAGATACAGCGGGCTGTCTGACGAGTGAAAGCGGGGAAACAGGCCGGAAACAAGCTCAAAAAGGGGCGGATAAAAATACTGAATCGGAAAATTTAAACAGGCTCTTATATTTTGATACACCTTTTTCTACTTAATCAAAACATCTCGTCTTCAAATTCACGATCCGGTTCATTCATTTCCGGTCTGTGCCCGGGACGACCTTTCGGCCTGTTCTTCTCCCGATATGCCTGAAACTGTTCATACTGCTCATCCAAAAGGATTTCCTTCACAGCCGCATCATATGCTTGCATCATGGAATCCATCTTTTCTCTCATCTTCTCAGGATCCGGGCGTTCGCCGCTATTTCTATCCGGACGCATGGCTTCCATTTTTTCCTGCAAGCCAGATTCTATTTCTTTCCACTTCTCGACCTGTTCGTCAGACAAAGAGAGCGCCTTTATGAGCTCATCCGTCAGCATCGAAGCTCCCGGCCCCTTATGATCCGGTTTCTTGTCAGAAGCGGCCATACTCCAAACAGATTCATTTTCACAAGCTAAAATGCTACTGAACGGAGATGACAACAATGCAGAAATCATCCCCATAATCACCAGATTCTTTTTCATGTCTTTTTCCTTTTTATAATTTCAGGATAAAGATATGTCCGATAAATAGCCATTTCAAACAAAATATACGAACAAGACGGTTTACTCTGCCAAAACGGGAAAATAACCGCCAAAAGATTGGCACGATATGGCCCGGCCGGCACCGGCAATCCGCCCGGATTGCTGCTGTCCCGCATATATCCGGTTCATCCCGACTCTTTCACTCGCCGAGAATCGTGGCGACAATCCTTCTGCTTCCCCCGTGGTTGCGGAACTCGCAGAGGTAGATTCCCTGCCAGGTTCCCAGATTCAGCCTTCCGTCCGTAATGGGGATGGTCAGGCTCGGGCCAACCAGCGTCGCCTTTGCGTGCGCAGGCATGTCGTCCCACCCTTCCAGGGTGTGGTCGTACCACGATTCCCGTTCTTTCACCAGGTTGTCGAATATCTTTCCCATGTCGCTCCGCACGTCCGGATCGCAGTTTTCGTTGACGGAGAGCGCCGCACTGGTATGCTGTATGAAGAGATTGAGCAGTCCGGTGCGGGGAAGTTGTCCGAGATGAGCCACCACCTCATCGGTAATGAGATGAAATCCGCGCGCACGGGCTCTCAAAGCAAATTCAATCTGTTTTATCATCTTTTTATAGCGTCAAAAGTCGTCAGTTGCTTATCGAATTAATTTTCTTTCTGACCGCCGCAATGTTTATTGCCGACACAATGAGGAAGAGCACAATCCCCACCGTTACGGCAACCGCCATGCTTCCGCCCTTCATCTGCGGGAACATGCGTCCCAGCACATCCAGATAGGCGGAACGCACCAGCGACACGACCAGCAGCCCCAACGCCAGCACAACGGCATTCAGCGCCACTGTAAGCAGCTGGTACGGACGCGCCACACGCGCCGGACTGTAGCCGACGAGGAGCAGCGTTTCCAGCTTCTTCGTGTTTTTCTGCAACAGCAGGTAAATGCTGAGCATCAGAATGTAGAACGACAGCACGCTGATCACGAGCCCTACTGCCATCACGATGCCCACGATCATTTTCAGGAACCAGGTGGTCTTTCCGGCGTCCAGCTTGTCGCCTTCGGTTTCATACCCTTTCTCCTTCAGGTATTTGGCGATACGGTCGTCCGCCGGGTTCTTCACCTCCACGATGAGCCGCGAAGGTCCGGCCTCCTTCTGGTCGCCGTAAGCCGCGTTCGCCCAATTCATGAAGGCTTCGGGCACCAGAATCGTGTTCAGCCTGTCGGAAAAGCCTGCGATGCGCCCTTTCATCTGCCTCACCTGCCCCCTTCCGCTTATGCGGATATCCAGCTTCATCATCCCCAGCACTCCCTCCGACAGCTGCGGAAGGCTTCTGCTTTGGGCGAATCCGAAATTATACAGGTTCAGGTAGTTGCGCGGAAGCACGATGGGAATTTCTTCCTGACCGGGACTGAAAGACCATCCTTCCAGGTCCGTATCTACGTAGGCATCGGGGACAGATTCGAAAAACAAAGCGGTGGAAAGCTGCATCCCCTGCATACCCATACCTGCCGACACCCGGAAACGCGCAGGAGTGAAAGCTCCCACGCTCTTCGTGAACGGCTGCTCCTCCAGTTCCGCCTGTTCGGCACTGCTGAAAGCGCTGCTTCTGCCTACAACCGACCCGAGCGTGCTCACGCGCTTGCTCACAATCAGGTAATCCTTCTTCATGAAACTGTCCCCCTGCGTAAACACAGGAAGCACATCTTTGTAAAACTGCACACTCACCAGCACAATCACCATTCCGCACAGATTGGCCAGGGCGAACCCCACCAGCTGAGCCACGCTGACATGCTGCCGCAATAATTTCCAAATCACGTTGCTAACATTTAAAAGATTAAGGACTATTCAAAGTTTCATCACCCTGTCGTATGCCAGCGGAAGATTTTTCCCGATGGAAGTCACGATCACGCCGGCGCCGAGCTTCTGCGCCTCCTCGGTCAGTATGCGTGCCATGATCTGCGCATTGCCGTCGTCGAGATGGCTCACCGGCTCGTCCATCAGCACAAAGTCGAGCGGCTGGCAGAGTGCCCTCACGAAAGCCACCCGCTGCTGCTGCCCGAACGACATCCTGCCGACCTTCTGATCCCACTTGTCGGCGATTCCCAGCTCTTCAAACCACCGCTTCACCTGCTTCTTTTCGCGGAAGCCCGTCAGCCTGTTCTTCAGCTGCACATTCTCCCACGCCGTCAGTTCGTCAAAAAGCCGGAGTTCCTGGAAAAGCATTCCGAGCGAACGCCTGCGGATTTCCACCCGCCGCGCCATCGGAAACTTCCTTATGTTTTCTCCGTCGAAGGAGATGATTCCCTGGTAATCGCTGCGGTAACCATAGATATAGCTGCACAGCGAAGACTTGCCTGTGCCCGAAGCCGCCTCGATCAGGTATTTCTGCCCTTTCTGGAAAGCTACCTGCCTGTGCCATACGTCCGAAACGATTCCGTCGCGTCCCGCAAACACTTCGGGCAATGTCTGTTGTAGTTCGATTGTATTCATAATCCGCCTTGCTCGTCCGGCTCAAAAAGCCGTGAACTGTCTTAGTACATTCTTTTTCCGGTCCTTCATCACCCACTCCATCCGGACCTTCTTGCCGTCGGCCGACTCCACCGTCACATAATCCGACAGCTGCAGCACGGGAGCGACACGCGCCATTCCGGAAGCAGAGGCCGTCTTCGCCGCCAGATCCTTCACGCTGACAGCCAGATAAAACATCTTTCCCTTCACCCGGCCGCCCCACTCGCAGTCGCGCAAGGTCAGTCCCGGCACCCTGCGGCCTACAAGCGAACGGTCGTTCGTCAGATAGAAACGCCCGTCCTTCACGCCAAACCAGAATGAAGCGTTCCCGGGGGGCAGATTGATAGCGGAACCGTCCGTCATGCGGAACTCATATTCGTCCGCGCCGGTATTCTTCAGCGTCATTGTTCCGCCCGTAAGCGCCAGCAGCGGCTTCAGGTCCTCGAATGTCTGCAAAAAGTCGCGGTTTGTCACATCCGCATACGCGATGAAGCTCCCGCTTTCTGCCGGATTCGGAACAGCAAGGGCCATATCTCCCTTTATCGAGTTGAAAATCAGCTTGAAGTCGACCGGCATCATCGAGCTTTCAAACTGCTGGCGGACGGTGGGATTCTCGCACAGCAGGTCGAATATCTTTCCTCCGTCCATATTGCCTGTCATCCACACGCAGGTATTGGCTGGGAACAGGTCGAGATAAGTTCCCTCCACACGGCCCGATGCCTTCCGCTGCTTTTCGAGCATCTCTGCCATCAGCTTGTCGGCAATCAGAGGCTCGGCTTCCAGCACCGCCTTCCCTTCCTCAAAGTTCAGCGTAGCCAGACACTTCACATTCGTCAGGTTCAGTTCGGCCGACACGCCCATCGTCAGCGGAGCGACGTATGTTCTCGGAAGCAGGTCAAGCGACAGCAGGGCCGCCACATCCTCAGCGGCGTCCTTCAGCCTGCCAAAATCCGCGCCTGCCGCAAAGCCTTCGCCATCTCCCTGCCGCAGCAACATCGACACCCTGTGCTGCAGCGTCCTTGCGTCAGATCTTCCCGGCTCGGCCACAATCAGAAACGCCGCGTCCGTGTAGGCAACCAGCGAAGCCCCTGCCACCGTCCACGTGCATCCGTCACTTTCAACCGGCTCCTCACACACCTGCTGCTGTTTCAGAAGCTCCAGCATGCGTCCGACCTTTCCGCTGTCAGACACCCGCGCAAGCAGTCCCGCCAGACTTCCCGAAGGAGAAGCGAACAGATAAACCTTGTCTTTCAGGTCAAGCCCGCTTTCCGACGGATCCTTCGCAATCCTGTCGACCAGCTCGTCGGCACCCTGAATTTCGCCTTTCAGCGCTTCGGCAAACGAAGCGGCCGTCTTCTCGTCCACCCCGCTCTTCGCTGCCATCTGCTCCAGGTTCACAGCCACTACAGCCGCCGCATCATCGGGCAGCGCGTTTACATATTTGCTGCTGTCCGTACACGACACGAAGCAAAGCGCGCACAGTACGGCTCCAAGTAAAAAACGATATTTTCGCATAATCAAAAAACTTTTGGTTCATCCAATCCGGTCCGGTCAGCTGTTGGCCAAGTTCATCAGATGGACAGCCACCAGCGCCGCCGTTTCCGTGCGCAGCCGCGAGCGTCCCAGGCTCACGGGGCGGAAACCTTTCGACTCCGCCAGCTCCACCTCCTCGCGGCTGAAGTCGCCTTCCGGACCTACCAGCACCACGGCATCCCCGCCGGGCACAAGCACATCTTTCAGCAAAGGCTTCTCTCCGTCATAGCAATGGCAGATGAAACGCTGACTCGGGAAGTCCCGCTCCATAAACTGCGCGAAACCGGCCATTTCGTTCACTTCCGGCTTGCGCGCCTTGAGCGACTGCTTCATGGCCGACACGACAATCTTGTCTACCCTTTCCGTCTTGACCACCTTTCTTTCCGAAAAGCGGCAGTTCAGGAAGCTCAGTTCATCGAAGCCGATTTCCGTAGCCTTCTCTGCAAACCACTCCACCCGGTCCATATTCTTGGTCGGAGATCGCCAGATGCAGATGCCCTTTCCAGAAGGGCTCCTGCGGCATCTTCTCCAACACTTTCACCTGGCAACGCTTTCCCGTCGCCGCACTGATGACGGCCCGGTAGAAGCAGCCCTTGCCGTCGGTGAGCGTCACTTCGTCGCCCGTACCCAAACGGAGCACCCTGAGGCAATGCCCCGCCTCTTCTTCCGGAAGGTCGGGACTGGCGAGTATATCTGGAGTATAAAACAAATGCATCCCTACAAAATATCACGAACTAACAAACATTTCCTTTCTCTCTCCTCCGGATTTCATCCCTGAGTTCCGATGCGCGCTCGTAGTCCTCAACCCTCACGGCATCGTCCATCGCCTTCTTCAGCATGTCCAGACTGACGTTGTTCACCGAAACCGTGTAGCAGCTTCCATCGTCAGAGATGCCGTGCAGCCGCTCGCGCTCCAGCAGCTCCTCGTCGATGCAGACCGGGAAGTGCATGAGCAGCGACAGGCAGATGGCGTCCGTGGTGCGCGAGTCGACCAGAAAAACGCTTCCGTCCGGACGCTCCACGTGCAGCCACGACGAATAGATCCCTTCCCGGATGTCGTAGATGACAGCTTTCTCAATGTGCAGGCCGCCTCCCGACAAGACATGGGCCATCATTTCGTATGTCAGCGGACGAGGGGTCTGGTAATCCATCCTCGCCAGCTTGATGCACTGCGCTTCATGCGCGCCGATAATCAATGCCAGCTTTCTCTCGCGAGGACCGTCCTCCTTCAGCACCAGCGCATGGGCGTTGGACGGACGGAGCACCGTTGATATGTCCAGCACTTTGAGTATGATCTCACTCATAAAAAACCTCCATTTTATTTTCGTTCGTGTTTATATCTGAATACCGCCGAAAATGCCACGGCCACAACCAGGGCATATGCGGCAAAAATAAACCAGGCCTTGCTCCATCCGTCTACCTGAGGAAGGGACGAAGAGAAGTCGACAAAGCGGTTCACAACCCACTGGGCGCTGAGCGTGCCGACCGTGGCGCCGATTCCGTTCGTCATGATGACAAACAGTCCCTGCGCGCTCGAGCGGACAGAGAGATCGGTTTCCTTGTCCACATAAAGCGAGCCCGAAACATTGAAGAAGTCAAACGCCACACCGTAGACAATCATCGACAAGACGAACATCCAGACCCCGTTTCCCGGATTGCCGAACCCGAAAAGCCCGAAGCGCAGCACCCACGCAACCATCGCTATCAGCATCACACGCTTGATGCCGAAGCGGCTCAGGAAATAAGGTATCAGCAGGATGCAGCACGTTTCGCTGATCTGCGACAGCGAAATCAGCAGGTTGGCGTGCTGCACGCCGAACGTGCCCGCATACTCGGGTATCGAGCTGAAGCTGGTTATGAACGGATTGGCGAATCCGTTGGTGATCTGGAGCGAAACGCCCAGAAGCATCGAGAAGATGAAGAATATCGCCATCTTTCTGTCCTTGAACAGGAGGAAGGCGCGGAGTCCGAGGGCGTCGACCAGCGACTTGCGCTTGTCCGAACCGCGGTTCACCGGACATTCGGGCAGCGTATTCGCATAAACCGCAAGCACAACGCTCCATGCCGCACTGGCGAAAAACTGCATGTAGTTCTGCTGGAAGCCCAGCAGGTCGACAATCCACATGGAACAGATGAAGCCGATCGTCCCGAACGTGCGGATGGGAGGAAACGCCTTGATCGTTTCAAGCCCCGCCTTGTCGAGAGCCGTATAGGCCACCGAATTTGAAAGAGCCAGCGTAGGCATATAGAAAGCCACCGCCACCGAATAAAAGGCAAACAGCGTGGTAAACTCCACATCCTCTCCCATCGTCATGGCGTAGTAGCCAGCCCCGCCCATGAACAGGGCCGAAAGCAGATGGCTCAGCCCCAGCAGCCGCTGGGCAGACACCCAGCGGTCGGCCACTATGCCCAGAATGGCGGGCATGAACAGCGACACAACACCCTGCATCGCATAAAACAACCCGATGTGGATTCCCAAGCCCACTTTTGCAAGGTAAGTTCCCATCGAAGTGAGATAAGCTCCCCACACAGCGAACTGGAGGAAGTTCATCACAATCAGTCTGACTTTTGTTTTCACGTATCTATTGTTTAATGTTAAACCAAAAGCTGCCGGCATACGCCGTCATGCAATCCGGCGGATCAGTTCTTGAACATCACCGCCAGCGAAGCGATCATCGTAGCCAGCGAAGCAAACGAAGTGGCGTTCGACATCATTGTGGCGAGGTTGAAGCTGCGTGTCTTGCCCGGCACCACGATTTCGCATCCCGGCTCGATCTGCTTCTTTCCGCTGCCCTTCACCTTGGCCACCTGGCCGTTCATATAGATAATGAACTTCTGCTTCTTCTTCGCGTTGTTCGAGTATCCGCCCGCCTGGCTCAGATAATAGTTCACGTTCTCGCCGCTGATGAAAGACACCGTGTTCGGCATCATCACCGCGCCGTTCACCTTCACCGTGTTCACGTATTCGGGCACCACAATCATGTCGCCTTCGCGAAGCACGATGTCGGCATCTCCTCCCGGATTGGCGAGAGCCTTTTCAAGGTCGATTCCCACCGAGAAGATGCTGTCCACCTTCAGCCCGAGGGTAGAAACCATCCCTGCGCCGATTTCTTTCTTTATCATCTCGATCACGTCCTTCATGCGGTCCAGCTCGTCCTGGTTAGCCACACGCAGCAGCTTCGTTCCGCGCACATAGGCAAACTGGCTCACGCCTCCCGCACGGCTGATGATGCTGCTCAGACGCTGGTCTTTCGAGTCCAGGTTGTATTCGCCGGCATAGAGCACCTCTCCCTTCACCGTCACGATCTGCTGCTCGTTGTAGCTCGGGCTGCGGCGCACAAACACCTGGTCGTAAGGCTGGAGCACAAAGCCTGCCTGTCCGTCGACGACAAAGCCGTCCTTCAGGCGGAAAGTGAAGTTCTGCCCGATCGTTTCCGACTCGGTCGTGCTGTGCGGATCGCGGATTCTGCGCGCCACGTCCACACGCACCAGCGAAGCCGATTCCTTCAGTCCCCCGGCGGTGATCACCAGATCCTCCAGGCTCATGTTGTCGGCATACGTGTATTCTCCCGGCTTGTTCACCTCGCCGAAAATCTTCACCTTGCCCAGATCCTGAAGGTCGTGGATGCTCGGTATATAGAGAATGTCGTTCTTCTGCAAAGGGATGTCGGGCGAGCTGCCTTCCAGAATGCCCAGAATATCAACCGACTTCACTTCCTTCGTCAGGTTCTCGCGTTCGCGGTAGAGGACAGCCCGGCCCACAAAGGCGTCGCCAAGCAGTCCGTCGGCCTTTTCCACCAGCTGGCGCACGGTGTTGAGCGATCCGCTCAGCTCGTAGATTCCCGGATGGTAGACGGCTCCCCGCACTTCCAGGCGGTTGGCATAGCGGTTGAGTATCGAATCAACGGTCACCACGTCGCCGTCCTGAGTCCTGAACACCGAGAAGTCCGTTTCGTCCACCGTAGCCACGGAATATTCACGTCCGTTCTGCCGCACCACGCTCACCGTTTTCTTGTATGCGTCGGCCGAGAAGCCTCCGGCGTATTTCAGCAGCGTGGCCACCGTTTCGCCCTTCTTCATCTCGTAGAACATCGGGCGTTTCACGCGGCCCTTCACCTTCACCAGCTCGTCGTAGGCGGGCACGATCACCACGTCGCCGTCCTGCAGGCGGATGTCGTCCTCAATGCGCCCCTGCATGATATAGTCGTACACGTCGAGGGTGGCCACCTGCTTTCCGGCGCGCGACACCTTCACGTTGCGCAGGCTGCCGATGTCGCTCACTCCGCCCGACACATAAAGGGCATGGAAGACGGTGGAGAACGACGAGAGCACATACGATCCCGGAGCCACCACTTCGCCCATCACGTTCACCTGAATCGTGCGGATGTTTCCCAACGTTACCTGGATGTTGTTCGCCGAGTCGGCATAGATTTTCTTCAGCTCTTCCTTGAGCACGCGGCGCGCTTCGTCAACCGTCATGTTGTTCAGGTAGACAGGGCCGAGGTTGGGTATGTTGATGTAGCCGTCGGGCGAAATTTCCTTCTTGATTGTAGTCTGGCTCGCCCCCCAGATGTCGATGATCACCTCGTCGCCCGGTCCCCAGGCAGTAGTTGGCAGGAGTAGCCATGTTGTTGTTCGGCTCGAAAGTCAGCTTGTCGATGTTGAAGATATTCCGTCCGAACACGTCATTTTCCGACACCGTTGCCTTTTTCAACGCCGCGCGCCTCTCCATCGTCCCCTTCATCTCGTCAGAGAGCAGAAAGTCGTTCGGATTCTTGTCCGATGCGTTCGAGCCGGTCAGTGCGGCGGTTTTCCCTTCGTTGATTTTCCGCGTGCGTTCGGTGTCGAGTTCGGATTCGGACGCTCCCTCGTCCGACGAAGAGCTGCTTTCCGCAGCAGAAGTTGAAGAAGAATACTGTGACTTCAGGCGCAGCAGCTGTTCCTGCGTAGCTCCCTGGCTGAGCAGTTCCAGAGCGATTGTCTGCTGATCTTTCCCCTGCTGCAGTCCCTGCTTCACATATTCAATCACCTGAGAGTCTGTCATGCTGCTGGTTTGGGCGGTCACTCCGACGATTCCGCATGACAACAGAAAAAAAGTAATTCCGATGAGCTGTTTCCTCATAATTATTCTGAATCGTTATACATTTTACGGGAGAAATTCCGCCGCAGACCGGGCAGCTTTTCTCTTTTTGTTATGCTAAAATTAGTGCAAAGATAATCTTTTTCGACGAACAAAGACTGCAAGTTGACAAGTTTTTAGGATTTTATGCTGAAAGAAAAAAAACTTGTCCCGTCATCCAAAGCAAAATGTCCCGTCATCCGAAGTAAAATGTCCCGTCAAGTAAAAGAAAGTTTCCCGTCATCCTGCACGAAAAAGGCGGAGGCGGCACGGAAAAGTCCCGATTTTCCACTATTTTTGCGCAACGAAAAGAGTTTATCAATTTAAATGACACATTCTATGGAATTCAAACTTTTGGCACTCGACCTCGACGGCACGCTCACCAACTCGAAGAAGGAAATCACTCCCCCATACGCGCGAAACGCTCATCAGGGCGCAGCAGGAAAAGGGAGTGAAAATCATCCTGGCATCCGGACGGCCGACATACGGGGTGGCTCCTCTCGCCAACGCGCTCGGGCTGGACAAGTTCGGGGGGTATATCCTCGCCTATAACGGAGGGGAGATTATCGACTGGCGCACACGCGAAATCATGTACAAGAACCTGCTCGACCACGATGTCCTTCCGTATCTCTACGAATGCGCGAAAAAGAACGGCTTCGCCATCGTAACCTACGAAAACGAATACGTGCTGACCGAAAAGCCCGACGATGAGTACGTGCTCAAGGAAGCCCTGCTCAACGTAATGAAAATCAAGAAGGTAGACAACTTCCTTGAGGCCGTGAAACACCCCATCGCCAAATGCCTCATCGTGGGAGAGCCGGCACGGCTGGCACGGCTGGAGGAAGAGATGCGCGAGCACCTGAAAGACCGCATGGGAGTGTTCCGCTCGGAGCCTTACTTCCTGGAGCTTGTTCCGAAGGGAATCGACAAGGCACGCTCGCTCTCGGTCCTGCTGGACGAGCTCGGACTGAAGCGCGAAGAGCTGATGGCGGCAGGCGACGGATTCAACGACCTGTCGATGGTGAAATTCGCCGGAATGGGCGTGGCAATGGCCAACGCGCAGGACGTGGTGAAGGAAAACGCCGACTTCATCACCCTCTCCAACGAAGAAGACGGAGTGGCGCATGCGGTAGAGAAGTTCATCCTGTCATAACCGCCCTCCGCGCCTACTGCGGGGCCTTGCGGTCGAAGAAGGGATTTTTCGACGATGCGCTCACCGGTATGGCATACACCTGCGAACAGCCGTCCAGCCAGTCGAGCTGCTGGGCGGCAAGTCCTGCCGAAAACATCACGCGCGTGTCGACGCGGTGGTCGGCAGCCACAGAGCAGGCCGAGCCGACGGCGATTCCCACATCCACCGAATTGATTGCGCAGGGAACGCCTTCGCTGCGCTCGCCGCAGGTTGCAAACCCGCAGTGCCCGCAGTTCATTCCGTGCGGATGCTCATGCGTGCCGATCAGCACGATGCACTCTGCCTTCAGGATATTCTCCGCATCGCGCAGAAAGAACTTGAATCCGTTTTCTTCATACATCTGCTTCATCGTATCCGACAGGATACGGATGTTGCTCTCGGTCACCATGGCCACTTCGATTATGTCCACCCCCTTCGCCTTCGGAGCCGTGCGCGCCGCAAGCATCATCTCCTGCGCCACCAGAAGCACCTGCTCGTGGCGGCTGTCTTTTTTCATTGAGTATCATAGTACAAATACAGAAAATATAGGATATAAACAAAAAAGGCACAAAGACACAGCCTCATCCACGTTTGTCTGCTCTGTATCTTTGCGCCTCCCGTATGCGGTTTCTTCCGCTTATTTCAGCAGGTCAAGCTGCCTGAAACACTTTATCAGCTTTTCGATAGCGAAGTCGATCTGCTCTTTCGTATGCGTAGCCATCAGGGCGAAACGGACCAGCGTGTCCTGCGGAGCACATGCGGGCGGAATCACCGGATTGATGAACACGCCTTCGTCGAAGGCCAGCTTCGTCACCTCGAAGGTCTTGTCCGTATCACGCACATAGAGCGGAATGATCGGGCTTTCGGTATCGCCGATTTCAAATCCCGCCTCGCGGAAACACTTCAGCGCATAGTTCGTGATCTTCCACAGGTTCTCCTGGCGTTCAGGCTCCGTGCGGATGATGTGCAGCGCCTCTCTTGCCGCAGCCGTAGCCGCCGGCGTGTTGCTCGCCTGGAAGATGTAGGAACGCGCATTGTGGCGCAGCCAGTTGATGGTGTCCTTGTCGGCGGCCACAAAGCCTCCGATCGAAGCGAGCGACTTGCTGAACGTGCCCATAATCACGTCGATCTCGTCCGTCAGGCCGAAATGATCGCAGACTCCCCGTCCGTTACGTCCGAACACGCCCAGGCCATGAGCCTCGTCCACGTATACCGAAGCGTTGTACTTCTTCTTCAGGCGGACGATCTCCGGCAGATTGGCCAGGTCGCCCTCCATGGAGAATACGCTGTCAACGACAATCAGCTTGACGGCATCGGGGTCGCACTTCTGCAGCTCCTTCTCCAGGGCATCCATGTCATTATGCTTGTACTTCAACTGTGTGGCAAACGACAGACGGCGTCCGTCGACGATGGAAGCGTGGTCACGGTCGTCGCAGATGATGTAGTCGCCCCGTCCCACCAGTTGCGGAATCACGCCTTCGTTCACCGTGAAACCGGTAGAAAAACACAACGCCTCGTCTTTCCCCACAAACTCCGCGAGTTCCTTTTCAAGCTCCACATGGATGTCGAGCGTTCCGTTCAGCAGGCGCGAACCGGCACATCCCGTACCGTACTTGCGGGTGGCGGCAATGGCTGCCTCAATGATCCGCTTGTCGTATGTCAACCCCATATACGAGTTGGAACCGAACATCAGCACCTTCTTCCCGTCCATCATCACTTCCGTGTCCTGTGCGCTGTCTATTTCACGGAAATAAGGGTAAACGCCTCTTTCCATATACATCTGAGGCACTCTGAATTTACTTAGCTTTTCTTGTAATAATCCCATATTCCAATCATGAATAAGCGGCATTCTGGTCCGCTTACATTATATAATTAAATAATCTCTTTTCTTCCTGCGGGCACCGCAACGGCAAGGCCCGAACGCAAATGAATGTGCAAAGATAATAAATTCTCGTTTCAGCAAAGCAAGCCCCACAAAAAAATTCAATTCCGGCACAAATAAACCACAATTCCGAACAATTTTATCCGATATTGCATTAATTTTGTATACTTAAACCAAGAGCCTGTTTAAATTTCTGGGCTTGAGAATTGCTTTCGGGGATGTTTTTTCAGCTTTTAAGGGGATGACGGCGGGCTGTCTGACGGGTGAAAGCGGGAAACAGACCGGAAACAAGTTCAAAAAGGGGCGGATAAAAAGACGCAACCGGAAAATTCAGACAGGCTCTAAGCCGAAGATTGGATTATGGATAAGAAAAAACGAATGACATTCATCGTCAACCCCATATCAGGGACACACAACAAGGAGGCCATCCTCCGGCTGATCGATGAATTGCTGGACCACAACAAGTTCGACTATGAAGTGAGGAAGACGGAATATGCAGGACATGCGTCCGAAATAGCAGCCCGGGCAGCGGAGGAAGGTGTTGACACGGTAGTGGCCATCGGAGGCGACGGAACCATCAACGAAATCGGCCGCTCGCTTATCCATACGTCTTCGTGCCTGGGAATCATCCCCTGCGGCTCGGGAAACGGGCTTGCAAGGCACCTCCACATCCCGATGGACCCGAAAGGGGCCATCCATGTGCTCAACGACGATCTCCGGAAGACGATTGACTACGGAATAATCGACGGACACCCGTTTTTCTGCACGTGCGGCGTGGGGTTTGACGCGTTCGTCAGCCTGAAGTTCGCCGACTCGGGAAGGAGGGGACTGCTTACGTACCTCGAAAATACGCTCCACGAATCGCTGAACTACCGGCCCGAAACGTACGAAATCGAAAACTCGGCCGGCACCGTCCACTACAAGGCCTTCCTCATCGCCTGCGCAAACGCGTCGCAGTATGGCAACAACGCCTACATCGCTCCCCACGCTTCGCTTACCGACGGGATGATGGACATCACCGTTCTCGAACCGTTCACCGTGCTCGACGTGCCGACGCTGGCTTTCCAGCTCTTCAACAGGATGCTCGACCAGAACAGCCGGATCAAGACCATGAAGGACAAGCGCATCATCATCCACCGCACGAAGGAGGGGGTGTTCCATTTCGACGGAGATCCGCAGATGGGCGGGAAAGACCTGAAGGTGGAAATCGTACACCAGGGGCTGAACGTAATAGCGCCGGTACGCCCGAAACGCATCGCTCCGCCGCCTCTGAACGTCCTGCAGCACTTCACCGACTTCATCGAGCGGCGCCCCATCACCGCAACCATCGCCGACAAGCACAAGCAGCTGCTCATGCTCAACCAGCAGATCCTGAGAAGGCTTTCCAAGAAATGATCCGCAGGCGGAAGATGCAGAACAGGAGCTGCGGCTAAACGTCCGTCAAGCTACAAAGCCAGGTAGAACGGTGACAGCAGCCGCACAAACTCCGGACTATACACCCTCGGGGCCGTTTCGATCACCAGCTCGTCTGTCAGCGTGGCGGCGGGCTGGGTATGGGTGAAGGCCAGCAGCACCCGCTTGGGCGATGTGCCGGGCTTCGGCAGCACCCATGTCTGGCGCGACAGGTACAGCCGCTCACGAAGCGCAAGCGCCGTGAAATCCGGCCCCGCACTTGCAGGAAGAACCACCGAGAACACGCCGTCGCCGGCAAGCACCCTGCCCGCCTCCCGCAGCAGCGTGCCGAACTCCAGCGAACCGGAATGCCGCGCCAGGCTGCGCGCCGAAGAAGGCGATTTCACGTCTTCCACGAAATAAGGCGGATTCGACACCACCGCGTCAAACCTCTTTTCCCACGAAGCGGGAAGCTGCCTCGCGTCCATCCGCTCCACGGCAATCCGTTCTTTCCAGGGCGAACGGGCGGCATTCTCGCGCGCCTGCTCCGCCGCGTCCGCGTCAATGTCGACGGCCGTCACCTGCGCTCGGCTGCGCTGCGCCGCCATCAGTGCGATCAGCCCCGTGCCCGTACCTATGTCGAGCACCTGCCGTGCGTGTTCCACCTCCGCCCAGGCTCCGAGAAGCGAGCCGTCGGTACCTACCTTCATGGCGCATCTGTCATGAAACACCGTAAACTGCTTGAATTTGAAATAAGGGTTCGGCATAACGTATCATTTTGCGGCAAAGTTACGGAAAATAAATTTCACAGCCGCAAATAGCCCGCCGTCATTCGCGCGGAAGCCGGCGGAAGCACACGCATTTGCCCGCCGGAAGAGGCGAATAACCGCACATTTCATTTTTATTATATGTATTTGAAGCCGCAGTTCTTCTTAATTCAAAGCGGAATGATTAACTTTGTGCCGTTTTTGAACAAATATAAAGTTTACGGAAACCAAAATATGGCAAGAAGAACAAGAAAAGAAGCATTCCTCCCGGAAAAAGAAGGAGAAGACATTTCAATGCTGACCGAAATAGAAACTCTCCCGGTCGAAAACAACCTGGAAGAACTGAATGATGAACTGCCGGTGATGACCTTGCGAAACATGATTATACTGCCGTCTGTGGTCATGCCGGTCACGGTGGGCAGGCGGCCTACGCTCAAGCTGGTCAACATGGCACTGAAAAACAAGTGCTCCATCGTCATCGCCACGCAGAAAGTCAGCGAAGTAGACAATCCGGAATTCAAGGACCTCTACCCGGTTGCCGTAATCGGAAAAGTGCTCCGTATTTTTGAAATGCCTACGGGAAACACAACCGTCATCCTGCAGGCGACAGGACCGAAGGTCAGGCTCGAAGAAGTAACGGCCATGAGGCCCTACATGAAAGGGAAAGTCAGCGTCATCGAGGAAAACATGACAGAGGAGGACACCGACGAGTTCAAGGCGCTGCTCGACACGTGCAAGGAACTCAGCGCCAAGCTCATCGAGCTGTCCGAACACATGGCGCCCGACACTTCGTTCGCCATCAAGAACATCGACAACAGCGAGATGCTGATCAACTTCATCAGCGCCAACTTCCCGTTCTCCATCGCAGACAAATACGAACTGCTCCAGATAAACAGCCTCAAGGAAAGGCTTTACCGCCTGATCCAGGTGCTCAACAGGGAAGTGCAGCTCGCCACCCTCAAGCAGAACATCCAGATGCGCACGCGCGAGGACCTCGACCGCCAACAGAGGGAGTATTTCCTCCAGCAGCAGATCAAGAACATACAGGACGAACTGGGGACGGGACAGGACGACGAAATCGACGAGCTCCGCGCAAAGGCCGAGAAGAAGAAATGGAAGAAGGAGGTGGCAGACGTCTTCGAAAGGGAAGTGACGAAACTGGAAAGGGTGAACCCGCAGTCGCCCGACTACAACGTGCAGTATACCTACCTCCAGACAATACTCTCGCTGCCGTGGGATGTCTACTCAACCGACTATATCGACATACCGAACGCCAAGAAGGTGCTCGACAAGGACCACTACGGACTGGAAAAGGTGAAGGAGCGCATCCTTGAACACCTCGCCGTGCTGAAGCTGAAAGGCGACCTCAAATCGCCCATCATCTGCCTCTACGGCCCTCCGGGCGTGGGAAAAACCTCGCTCGGACGATCCATCGCGGCCGCGCTGAAACGCAAGTATGTGCGCATGTCGCTCGGAGGCGTACACGACGAGGCGGAGATACGCGGACACCGCAAGACGTATATCGGAGCCATGCCGGGACGCATCATCAAAAGCCTGATCAAGGCGGAAACGTCGAACCCGGTCATCATCCTCGACGAAATCGACAAGCTGAGCAGCGACAGCCACGGCGACCCGTCGTCGGCCATGCTCGAAGTGCTCGACCCGGAACAGAACAGCTCGTTCCACGACAACTACATCGACATCGACTATGACCTGTCGAAAGTGATGTTCATCGCCACGGCAAACAACCTGGCCACCATCCCGGGACCGCTGCTCGACCGCATGGAGCTGATCGAGGTGAGCGGATACATCACTGAAGAGAAGATCGAGATAGCGCGCCGCCACCTCATCCCGAAGGAAATGGACGCCACGGGACTGAAGAAGGAGCACGTGAAATTCTCGAAAGGGCCATCGAGTACATCATCGAAAACTATACCCGCGAGAGCGGCGTGCGCGAACTGGAGAAGAAAATCAGCAAGGTGATGCGGAAAATCGCGCTCGAAATCGCCAGCGGAAACTTTACGGAAACCCATGAGCTGAAGGCCAAGGACATCCCGCAATACCTCGGGCCTGCCGAGTACTCGCGCGACAAGTATCAGGGCAACGAATACGCCGGAGTGGTGACGGGACTGGCATGGACGGCCGTAGGGGGCGAGATCCTCTTCGTCGAAACCAGCCTGAGCCGGGGAAAGGGACAGCTCACGCTCACCGGAAACCTGGGGGACGTGATGAAGGAGTCGGCCATGCTGGCGCTCGAATACCTCAAGGCGCACAGCGGATACCTCAACCTGCCGGAAGGAATCTTCGACAACTGGAATATCCATATTCATGTGCCCGAAGGGGCTATCCCGAAAGACGGGCCGTCGGCGGGCATCACCATGGTCACCTCGCTGGCTTCTGCCCTCACCCAGCGCAAGGTGAAGGCGAACCTGGCAATGACGGGCGAAATCACGCTCCGCGGAAAGGTGCTGCCGGTGGGGGGTATCAAGGAAAAGATCCTGGCGGCCAAACGAGCCGGAATCAAGGACATCATCCTCTGCGAAGACAACCGCAAGGATATCGAGGAAATACAGCCGATGTATCTCGAGGGGGTTGCCTTCCACTATGTGAAGGATATACGCGAGGTGCTCAGGCTGGCCCTGACAAACGAAAAGGTGGCAGACCCGATCGACTTCACCGCCGAACACAAGGAAAACGGGAAAGCCGGCAATTAATCATTTTCAACCGAATGCAATGAAATTTGAACTGCAATATACTGATCCGAAATCAAACGCGCGTGCAGGACTGATCACAACCGACCACGGACAGATCGAAACGCCGATCTTCATGCCCGTGGGAACGGCAGGAACCGTGAAAGGAGTGCATCTGCACGAACTCAAGGAAGACATCAAGGCGCAAATCATCCTGGGAAATACATACCACCTCTACCTGCGCCCGGGACTGGACATCATCGAGGGGCCGGCGGACTGCACAGGTTCAACGGCTTCGACCGACCCATGCTCACCGACAGCGGGGGGTAGGTGTTCTCGCTTGCCGGAATACGCAAGATGAAGGAGGAAGGCGTGGAGTTCCGCTCGCACATCGACGGATCGAAGCATCTCTTCACGCCGGAACGGGTGATGGATATCGAACGGACCATCGGAGCGGACATCATGATGGCTTTCGACGAATGCGCGCCGGGCACGTCCGACTACGAGTACGCAAAAAAGTCGATGGAACTTACGCACCGGTGGCTCGACCGCTGCATCGCGCGCTTCAACGAAACGGAACCGAAGTACGGCTACAGCCAGTCGCTCTTCCCCATCGTGCAGGGATGCGTCTATCCCGACCTGCGCCGCCGCTCGGCTGAATACATCGCCTCGAAAAACGCCGACGGAAACGCTATCGGCGGACTCGCTGTGGGCGAACCTACCGAAAAGATGTACGAGATGATTGAAGTGGTCAACGAAATACTTCCCGCCGACAAACCGCGATACCTGATGGGCGTGGGCACGCCGGCAAACATCCTCGAAGGCATCGAACGCGGAGTGGACATGTTCGACTGCGTAATGCCTACACGAAACGGACGGAACGGCATGCTCTTCACCAAGCAGGGAATCATGAACATGCGCAACAAGAAGTGGGAAAACGACTACTCGCCCATCGAGGCCGACGGAGCGTCGTATGTCGACACCATGTACAGCAAGGCTTACCTGCGCCACCTCTTCCACGCCCAGGAGCTGCTGGCGCTGCAGATTGCCTCAATACACAACCTTGCCTTCTACCTCTGGCTGGCTGGCGAAGCGCGCAGGCATATCATCGCCGGCGACTTCTCGACCTGGAAGCCCAAGATGGTGGAACAGGTAACGACCCGACTTTAAACTGCCCTGGCTCATGAAGAAGATAAACGCGATACAGAACATAAAGGAAAAAATGAAGGCCGGAATGCCCCGGCTGAAAGAAGAACTGAAGAAGCTCAAGGGGAATCCTTTCAAGAAAAAATGGCTGAAAAGGCTCGACAGGTACATCATCGTGAAGTTCCTGGGGACTTACTTCTTTGCCATCGCCCTGATCATCTCGATTGCCGTGGTGTTCGACATCAACGAGAACATCGACGACTTCATCAACAACAAGGCGCCGCTGAAAGCGATCATGTTCGACTATTACCTGAACTTCATCCCCTACTACTCCAACCTCTTCAGCCCGCTCTTCGTGTTCATTGCCGTCATCTTCTTCACCTCCAAGCTGGCGGAGAACTCCGAAATAATCGCCATGTTCTCCACCGGAATGAGTTTCAAGCGGCTCATGGTCCCCTACATGATCTCGGCGGCCATCATCGCACTCGTGACGTATGTGCTCAGCACCGAAGTGATCCCCACGGGAAGCGTGACGCGCCTGAAATTCGAGGAGGTATACAAGAACAAGCGGCAGGCAGACTATGCCCGCAACATCCAGCTGGAGGTGGACACCGGGGTGGTGGCCTATATGGAACGGTACGAGAACTTCAACAAGACGGGCTACCGCTTCTCGCTCGACAAGTTCGAAAACCACAAGCTGGTGTCGCATCTCACCGCACGGCGCATCACCTACGACACGACGGGCGTACACCGCTGGATCATCAAGGATTACATGATACGTGAAATGAGGGGCATGCGCGAAACCATCACCCGCGGCGAACGCCTGGACTCTACCATCAACATGGAGCCGCAGGACTTCCTCATCACGCGGGGACAGCAGGAAACGATGACCAGCCGCCAGCTCCGGCAATACATCGACAACCAGAAGCAGCGCGGATTCGCCAACATCAAGGTGTTCGAGGTGGAATACTACCGCCGCATCGCCACATCCTTCGCCGCGTTTATCCTGACGGTAATCGGACTGTCGCTCTCGTCGCAGAAGCGCAAGGGAGGAATGGGGCTTCACCTCGGCATCGGAATCGCCCTGAGCTTCTCGTACATCCTGTTCCAGACGATTTCGTCTACGTTTGCCATCAACGGCAATACGCCTCCGAACCTTGCCGTATGGATCCCGAATATCCTGTACCTCTTCATCGCGATCTATCTGTACCGCAAGGCTCCCAAATAACCGCCTGAAAAGGAGGCGAAGCTCAAAGCCCGTTGCATTCCGGCTCTACGGAAAACTTCGGGGACTGCCATTTCCTAAATTTCTTTAGGAAAAACAGCCCGATACCCTATTTTTCGTGTCTGCCGTATTGTCTGATTAGGGGAATAAAGTTAATTTTGCAGCTAAAAACTTTGCACGGGAAAGGAAACGGAAATCCGGATGCCTGACTGAGGCAAAGCCAAAACCAAACATACAGAAATGGAAAACTTATATATCATTATCGGAGCATTCATATGCGCAGTGCTGATGGGGCAGGCCATCATCCCCAACATTCTCGTCATCTCTTTGCGGAAAAGGCTGTTCGACGAACCCGATTCAAGAAAGGTCCACAAGCGGCCGGTGCCACGGCTGGGCGGCGTCACATTCTTTCCGGTCATCCTCTTCACCCTCTCCGTGTTCACGGCCATACGCATCATGATCGGGCTTAACCCCGACGCAAGAGAGGTCGGGAGGATCGCCTGCGAGTTCCTCTTCATGATAGGGGGGCTTACACTGCTCTACATCGTGGGCATAGGCGACGACCTGGTGGGCGTGCGCTACCGCAAGAAATTCCTCGTGCAGATTCTCGCAGCTGCCATGTTCCCGCTGTCCGGACTGTATATCAACAGCTTCTACGGCCTTTTCGGCATCTATCAGATAGATCCTTCCATCGGCATCCCGCTCACCATCCTGCTGGTGGTGTTCATCACCAACGCCATCAACCTGATCGACGGAATCGACGGACTGGCTTCGGGACTGAGCATGGTCGCGCTGATCGTGTTCGGCATCCTGTTCATCCACTTCCGCTACTGGTCGTTCGCCCTGCTTGCCTTTGTAAGCGTGGGTGTCATCATCCCCTTCTTTTCCTACAACGTGTTCGGAAGCATCGACAGGGGGCGGAAAATCTTCATGGGAGATACGGGCAGCCTGACGCTGGGCTTCATCCTGAGCTTCTTCGTAATCAAATACAGCATGTACGACCCCGCCGTGCGCATCATGCCCATGAGCAGCCCGGTGCTTGTGTCGTTCAGCGTATTGATGGTGCCCTGCCTGGACGTTGTCCGTGTGGTGCTCCGGCGCGCCCGCAACCACAAGCCGCTGTTCATGCCCGACAAATCGCACATCCACCACAAGTTCCTGGCCATGGGATTCTCTCCGCGGAGCGCGATGATAAGCATCCAGGTTATGTCGGCATGCTTCTGCGCCTTCACGATGGTGGCCATCCATTTCCTCAACAACACGGTGGTTTTCATTATCGACGTGCTTGCATGGACGCTGCTTAACGTCTGGTTCGACAAGATAATCACAAAGAAAAGCAAGCTGCAGTAAAACATTTGAGGGCTTCAGATGCCTGTGACGGTTTTCCGCGGAATACAGAAGGCCGGAAACGGGCGGGCATAAAAAAAGGGAATCTTCCCAGATTCCCAATCTTCATTAACCTTAAATCTAATACCATGAAAAACACAGTGCAAATATACGGCTTTTATGTTATGCAACATATAAAAAACCAAGAAAAATGCACTCCGTTTTGCATTATTTAACCTTTAAGGCCTGCATCGCCATTATGTCCCTTAAGGCGCCCGATCCATTCCTGAAGACAATCTCCTACCTCAAAACACGGACACTGCTTGATCCACTCTTCCGGCTCAACCATTCCGTCGCCGTCCAGATCCGGACTCAGGTCGCGGTGCCCTACAATCCGCCTGATCGGAAATTCCTTCACCAGCACCCTCACCAGCACTGTCATCGCGTGTTTCTGCCTGTCGGTACGCGTGTCGGCCGGTTTTCCGTTTTCATCCAGCCCGCCTTCATAGGCAATGCCGATGCTGCAAGCGTTATGTCCCTTGGCATGCGCTCCCACACATTCCACCGGACGCATGGTGCAAATGCTCCCGTCGGTGCGGATATAATAATGGTAGCCGCAGCCCTTGAACCCTCTTTGCCGGTGCATCTTCGTCAGCAGAGCCGGCGAGAGCGGGCTGTCCGCTCTCGTGGCTGTGCAATGAATCACAATCGTGTCAATCTTTCTCATCCGCAATCCTTTTTCTGCCCGTCAGGATGCAGAGCAAACAGTTCAGTATCCTGACAATAATGCATTTTACCCTGGTTTTCATAGAATGATCCTACAGTGCTGATTCTTACACTGTTTCTTCTTCGTCACTATCGGCCTCTCCTCCCGCTTCGTCGGTAGCCGACTTCACCGGCACTTGCTCGTAGGTGAGGTTGTTGATGGCCTCCCGCAGCGTCTGTCCGGAACGGAAAAGTATACGGACGCGGTTGATGAGCGAATCGTCATACTCTTCCTTCGACACGGCCCCTTCACCGCTTAAGCTGATCTGGAGAGATCCCAGATCGCCCAAACGGACGATTTCGCCGCTTGCCAGCCCTTCTGCCACCACATCCTCCAGCGACACCAGAACGGCCATCACATCGGCACGGGTCACCGTACAGGCCTGCTGGATGCGCTCCGCCATCTCGCGGATGCCCATCACGCCGCGCGCCTGGGCACGTGCATAATACTTCACTTCACCTTCCGCCATCGGATTCGGATTCTTTCTCGCTACCACTGAATAAGTCACTGATCTTTTCATACTTTCTTTTTTTAGTTTACCTGAAAAACAATTGTTGCTCTCATGCATCAGTCGGCGCCATTGTTCCTGATTGCTCTGCAAATATACGGCAGCCGTCTGCGGCAGGCGTGCCATAAGATGCCGGATACAGACATAAAGTTCTCTTTTTTCGCAAAAATTCAAACGGGACCTTAGCCTTGAAGAAAGAATACGCTATCTTTGCATAAATAAAGCGCGAAATACAACCGATGGCAACAAAAGAAAAAACCGTATATGTATGCACCAGCTGCGGACACGAATCGCCCAAATGGGCAGGGAAATGCCCGGCGTGCGGACAATGGAACACGTTTGTGGAAGAAGTGGTGCGGAAAGAGCCTGCCGTGGCAAAACACGTGGCTCACGGAATCGAGGGAACACGCTCGAAGCCGCAATACCTGAAAGAAATCGTGGCGGGCGACGAACAGCGCATCGACATGCACGATGAAGAGCTGAACCGGGTGCTCGGAGGAGGGCTGGTGGAAGGATCGCTTACGCTGATCGGAGGCGAACCGGGAATCGGAAAGTCTACCCTCGTGCTGCAGACTGTCCTGCGCCTTGCCGACAAGAAGGTGCTCTACATCTCGGGTGAGGAAAGCAGCCGCCAGCTGAAGATGCGGGCCGACCGTATCCCCCACTCCGAAAGCAACAGCCTGCTCATCGCCTGCGAAACGTCGCTGGAACAGATCTTCACGCATATCCGGAACGTTGCGCCTGATCTGGTGGTCATCGACTCCATACAAACCATATCTACCGAAAGCATCGACTCCTCTCCGGGCAGCATCGTGCAGGTCAGAGAGTGCTCGGCTGCCATCCTGAAGTTCGCGAAGGAAACCGGCACGCCGGTCATCCTCATCGGACATATAAATAAGGAAGGAAGCCTGGCGGGACCGAAGGTCCTGGAGCATATCGTCGATACGGTGCTCCAGTTTGAGGGCGACCAGCACCACCTCTACCGTATCCTGCGCAGCATCAAAAACCGCTTCGGAAGCACCGCCGAACTGGGCATCTACGAGATGCGGCAGGACGGGCTAAGACAGGTGAGCAACCCTTCGGAGCTGCTGCTCTCGCAGGACCACGAAGGCATGAGCGGCGTGGCCATAGCCGGAGCCGTGGAAGGCATCCGCCCGTTTCTGATCGAAGTGCAGGCACTGGTAAGCACGGCAGCCTACGGAATGCCGCAACGTTCCGCCACGGGATTCGACCTGCGGCGCATGAACATGCTGCTGGCGGTGCTCGAAAAACGCGTGGGATTCAAGCTGGCACAGAAGGACGTGTTTCTGAACATCGCCGGCGGACTGAAGGTGAACGACCCGGCAATCGACCTGGCTGTCATCAGCGCGATCCTCTCGAGCAACATGGACACGGAAATAGAAACCGGCGTGTGCATGGCAGGCGAGGTCGGGCTGAGCGGCGAAATCCGTCCGGTAAACCGCATCGAGCAGCGGATAAGCGAGGCGGAGAAGCTGGGATTCAGCAGAATGCTGATTCCAAAACAGAACATGCAGGGACTGGACAGAAAGAAGATCAAAATCGGACTGGCACCGGTAAGAAAGGTGGAAGAAGCATTCCGCGAACTCTTCGGATAAGATTTACGAACCGCAGATTTTCACAGATTCTTCACTTTAATTTACGATTATTCTCATGACATTCATAGATAAAGGAACAAACGAACTGGCGTATAAAATTATCGGATGTGCCTATAACGTACATCGTGCATTGGGTCCGGGATTATTGGAGAACACATGCGAAGCTTGCCTCTGCTATGAGCTTAACAGGCTCAACATCAAGTATGAAAGGCAAAAAGAACTGCCCGTACTATATGAAAATACAAGAATTGACTGTGGATATCGCATTGACATACTGATAGAAAACAAGATTATCATCGAACTTAAAAACGGTAGAACAATTCCACCCTATCCACACAGCCCAGATCATAACTTATATGAAACTGAGCAAAATCCATTTAGGACTGTTGATTAATTTCTTCAGTACAAACCTGCAACATGGAATCAAAAGAATTATCTTATAACGGATAAAATAAAAAACATACAAATCCGCGGAAATCTGAGGAAATCTGCGGTAAAAAAACAAAAGAAAACAACATGACAGAAGAATATCAATTGCGGGTTCTGCCCGAACAGGCAGCAAGCGAACAGTCGCTGAAACAATACATCAGCAGAGAAAAAGGAATGGATATCCGGACAATCCGGGCGGTACGGACACTCAAGCGGAGCATTGACGCACGCCAACGGACCATCTTCATCAACCTCAAGGTAAGGGTATTCGTCAACGAAGAACCGGAAAACGACGACTTCATCCGCACGGAATACCCGAACGTGGAGGGAAAGCGGCCGGTTATCGTGGTCGGCGCAGGTCCCGGAGGACTCTTTGCAGCCCTGAAACTCATCGAGCTGGGCGCAAGGCCGGTCGTGGTGGAGCGCGGAAAAGACGTGCGCAAACGCAAGGAAGACCTGGCACGCATCAGCCGGGAGCACAAAGTGGATCCGGAATCGAACTACAGCTTCGGCGAAGGGGGAGCAGGGGCCTACTCCGACGGAAAGCTCTATACGCGGAGCAAGAAGCGCGGAAGCGTAGACAAAATCCTCAACGTGTTCTGCCAGCACGGAGCAAGCACGTCGATCCTGGCGGACGCGCATCCGCATATCGGCACCGACAAGCTCCCGAGGGTTATCGAGAACATGAGAGAAACCATCCTTGCCTGCGGCGGTGAAGTGCATTTCGAAACGCGGATGGACGAGCTGCTGATCGAGAACGGCAAAGTGGCGGGCATCCGGACAAACCGGGGAACCGAGTTCCACGGACCGGTGATTCTCGCCACGGGGCATTCGGCACGCGACGTATACCGCTGGCTCTTCGCCAACGGAGTGCCCGTAGAGGCGAAAGGCCTTGCGGTGGGCGTGCGCCTCGAACACCCGTCGCTGCTGATCGACCAGATACAATACCATAATAAGAATGGACGGGGAAAATACCTCCCCGCAGCCGAATACAGCTTCGTGCAGCAGGTTGACGGACGGGGGGTCTACAGCTTCTGCATGTGCCCGGGAGGATTCGTCGTCCCGGCAGCCAGCGGCCCGCACCAGCTTGTGGTGAACGGCATGAGCCCGAGCAACCGCGGAACGAAGTGGAGCAACTCGGGAATGGTGGTGGAGATTCATCCCGAAGACCTGGAAGACCCCGCGCTGCAGGTGCAGTCGGAGGCCCTGAAGGATTCTGCCGAAGAACTGACGGAACAGCTGATCCTGTCGAATCCGGTGCAGGAAGGCGTACATCCGCTGGCAGTGATGCGCTTTCAGGAAAAGCTCGAACAGGTGTGCTGGCAGCAGGGAAACATGCGGCAGACGGCACCGGCACAGCGGATGGCGGACTTCACGCGCAGAAAGCTGAGCTACGACCTGCCCGACAGCTCTTACAGCCCGGGACTGGTGTCGTCGCCCCTGCACTTCTGGCTCCCTCCGTTCATCAGCGAACGGCTGGGCAAGGGCTTCCAGCTCTTCGGAAAAAGCTCGCGCGGCTTCCTGACAAACGAAGCGGTAATGATAGCGGCGGAAACACGGACCTCATCGCCCGTAAGGATCGTGCGCGACCGTGAAACGCTCCAGCACGTCACGATAGAGGGACTTTTCCCCTGCGGAGAGGGAGCAGGATACGCCGGCGGAATCGTGTCGGCAGGAATCGACGGCGAGCGGTGTGCCGAAGCGGCCTTCGCCTACCTGGAGGCTGTCACAAAATAAACTGTTCCAAGATGAAAGCATCCTCACCCGAAATCGCTATCCTCGAACAAAATACGCTGACGGCACTCGGCTTGCAGACCATACTGGAAGAAATGATTCCGAATGCCGTCATCCGGACTTTTTCCTCGTTCGGACAGCTCATCGACGATACGCCCGACATGTACGCGCATTATTTCGTGTCGGCCAACATTTATTTCGCGCACACGGCTTTCTTTCTTGAAAGAAGGCCGAAGTGCATCGTGCTCACCGCAGGCGAACAGCCGCTGCTGAACGGAATCCCCACGCTCAACATCTGCATGCCGCAGGAAAGGCTGGTCAAAGCCATCATGATGCTGCGGAAAACAGGACACGAAAGCATGCACCGCCCCCTACCGGAAGCGGCAGACGAACTGACCCCGAGGGAGATCGAAGTGCTGGTGCTGCTCACAAAGGGACTCATCAACAAGGAAATCGCCGAAAAGCTGCACATCAGCCTGACCACAGTCATATCGCACCGCAAGAACATCACCGAAAAGCTGGGGATCAAGTCTGCGTCGGGGCTTGCCATCTATGCGGTCATGCACGGATACATCGACGCCGACAGCATCTGACAGAATCCGCGGTTCAAAAAACACCCACAGCACAAGAAAATTATCCTCATAAATTAGGATTGCAGAACACAAAAAGAACCCGTTACTTTGCAAGCGGAAAAAATAACCGCAACATGAAAAAGCATAAAATACTAACTGGACTGATGCTGGCTTCCGCATCCGCGGCTGCAGCCACAAACAACAACGCCGTCGGCACACTGCCGGGCGACACAACCAAAGTAATCGACATCGAAGAAGTGGTGGTCATCGCCACCCCGAAAGAAAACAGCCGCCTGAGGCAGCAGCCGGTGTCGGCAACCTCGCTCTCGCAGGAAGACATGCGCAACAACGCCGTCACTTCGGTCAAGTCGCTCTCGGCGCTCGTGCCCAACCTCTTCATCCCCGACTACGGCTCGAAGCTGACCACCTCGGTGTATATCCGGGGCATCGGCTCGCGCATCAACACGCCGGCAATCGGACTGTATGTCGACAACATCCCCTTCATAGACAAGTCGGCCTTCGACTTCAACTATGCCGATGTGGAACGCATCGACGTAATGCGCGGCCCGCAGGGCACACTCTACGGACGCAACACGATGGGAGGACTGATCCGCGTCTTCACCAAGTCGCCCTTCACCTACCAGGGAACGGATCTCCGGCTGAGCGCAGCCACCTACAACAACTACCAGGCTTCGCTCACCCACTACCACCGCATCAGCACGCAGTTCGCCTTTTCGGCAGGTGCCTTCTACAGCCATAAGGGAGGATTCTTCAAGAACGACTTCAACGGAAAGCGCATCGACACGGACAACGAGTTCGGCGGACGCATCCGCGCGATCTGGCTGCCCACGGAGAACCTGAAGTTGGACTTCACCGTGAACTACGAATACACGAACCAGGGAGGATACCCCTACGAATATACAGGACGCACGGACGGAGAAACCGAAGACCGCGCCGGATACATCGGAAGAATATCATACAACAACGACTGCGGATACAGGCGGAATCTGGTCAACTCGGGAGTGAACCTGGAATACCAAGGCAGAAACTTCACGCTGAGCAGCGCCACGGGATTCCAGTATCTCTACGACCGGATGGACCTCGACCAGGACTTCACGGAACAGGATATCTATACGATCATGCAGAAGCAGAATTCGAAAACGCTGAGCGAGGAAATCGTCATGAAGTCGAAGCCGGGAAGCAGATGGCAGTGGACTACCGGAGTGAGCGGTTTCTACCAGTGGCTGGACACGGACGCGCCGGTGACTTTCCGCCCGGACGGGGTGAAGACGATGATCGAAGACAATGCCAACTCCATGTTCCCCAGCGGAAACCCTGCCGCACCGACCATGCACCTCACCGTAAACAACAGCACGCTGCCGGTGCCCGGACGGTTCGAAACGCCGGTGCTGAACGGAGCCGTCTACCACCAGTCGACGCTGAACGACCTCTTCGTCGACGGTCTGTCGCTCACCGTGGGACTGCGTCTGGACTATGAGAAGATCAAGATGCACTACGATTCGGGAACCGACATGGACTTCGACTTCCTCTTCGGCATGGGTCCGATGCACATCACCAGCGAGAACCTGCACGCCATCAGCTCCTTCATCGGAGAGGAATCGGCCGACTACACGCAGCTCCTGCCGAAATTCGCCCTCGAATATGCATGGAATCCGCAGAACAATGTCTATGCAAGCGTAACCAAAGGATACCGCTCGGGAGGCTACAACATCCAGATGTTTTCCGACCTGATCCAGGGATCGCTGCGGAACGCGATGATCGACGCGCTCGCCGCCGACCCGAACTTCAAACGCTTCGCCTCGATGCTGGAGAATTTCAAGACAGGCTCCGCTTCCATCCGCGAAGCTACGCTCTACAAGCCGGAATATTCGTGGAACTATGAAATCGGCACGCACCTGACCTTGTTCAGCGGAAAGCTCCAGGCTGATCTGGCCGCTTTCTACATGGACACGCGCGACCAGCAGATTTCCCGCTTCGCCGACAGCGGACTGGGACGCATCACGGTCAACGCCGGAAAGAGCCGGAGCATCGGCGCGGAAGCGAGCCTGCGCTCACAGATCACGGACGCGCTCAGTCTGTACGGCAGCTACGGATACACATATGCCACCTTCACTGACTATACGCTGAGCGACACGGAAGACTACAACGGAAACTACGTGCCCTTCGTCCCGAAGCACACATTCACCGCAGGCGGACAGTACGTATTCAGACTGCGCAAAGGTGCATGGCTGGACAACATTACGGTCAACGCCAACTATCGTGCGGCGGGACGTATCTACTGGACAGAGCAGAACAACGCCAGCCAGCCGCTCTACGGCATACTCAACGGCCGCGTCAGCCTGAACAAGGGCAACGGCCAGGTCGGCTTCTGGATAAACAACGCGCTGAACAAAGACTACCAGGCCTTCTACTTTGAAACGATGAACAGAGGATTCGCGCAGCAAGGCCGTCCCCTCCAGTTCGGGATCGACCTCAAATGCAGATTCTGAGGAAGAGGAGTTAGAGAAGTTAGAGGAGTTAAAGGAGTTAGAGGAGTTAAAGGAGTTAAAGAATAAAAGGAAATAATCCGCGTAAATCTGCGGTAAAAAACAGGAGGAACCTTTCGGAAACATACCCTCCTGTTTTTAGCTCAAACATACGACATACTTTATTGCTTCAGGAATTTTTCCGCCCTGCCTGGCGTATATAATTCCCACAACGAAGCTACAGTCCATCCCGGCGCAAAAATATCGTTATAAAATCCTTTGCCATTATGTCCGTAATCCCAAGACGTATGCTGTACGACTTCAGGATAATACCCAGGCCTAGCAACACCGCATAAATGCCCTTCAAAAGGAAGCAGCTGCCTCATTGAGGTAAATATAACATCAGCCATCTCCGCAAAACGAGAGTCTGAATACTGCTCGGACAACCAGCGCAACACATCAGCAAACTCAAAGACAAAAACGTCAATATGGTTGTTTTCTACCGACACATTACCCCAACCGCGCGTTTTCAATCCTATATCTCCCAACATTTGACCTTTCGCAAACGGCACGTCCCATAAATAATACCATGACAAGGCAAAATAAGCCGCCGTACGACATAGCTTGGCATAATGCAACCTCTCGTTGCCGGAAGTAACCAAAGCCAAATAATAAGTAGCTGTTGCAGCATAAAGCGATGCTTCTTTGTCCTCACAATTTGCATCAAGAGTAGACGAAAAGTAATCCGACTTCGCTATGATTTCATGCTCCAAATAATCAGCCGTACGCTTGGCCGCTGCCAGATAACGCTTATCCTTAAAATATTTATAGCCCATGACTAATGGCAGTGTTGCCGAAGGAGTACTGCCTCCGCTTGCATCCACAACGGAAAAATCTTCATAAAATTTGCGTGGAAAACTGCCATCTTCTTTTTGCAAATGAAGAAACGTATCCAACAAATGCCTTATTTTATCCTCCCATTCTGCATGACGCCGACCATGTTGTTTCTCAAAAAGACAGATAATGCAACATTGCATATACACCTTCTGACTGACGACGAATACTAAGTTCCTTCTTTTCCGTTCCTTCTTCCAAATCAACATACTCACGGAAAAAACCAGCGGAAGTAAAACCATTCTTCAAGTACGAACCAAAAATCCGGGCACTATTGTTTATCAGCTCATGGCGATTCATTTGCCAGCCATATTCCCCATGCATTGAAAGCATTCAAAAGCGTGCGCCCAATAAATCCAACCTCAGCTATACCGTTGGGGCGACAATCATCTACCCGTATATGTGCCCCCGAATTATATACCAACGGATATTTATCAACCAGGCTTGTGACAAAATAACGGCTCAAAACATTTTTCATTTCCTCGACAGAGCAAAGAGTATCCACAGGCATCGGACGGTAAGTGTCATAACTATCCTCCCATGTCTGACAAATAAAATCAGAGAAATCAAGCGCCTTGCCCGGTTTGACTTTCCATGTCAACGAAAGTGTTTTCCCTTTTTCCAGAAAGCGATAGGCTTCAATTTCAGGAGCAAGGGTCAGTTTGCGCAAAATAACTCTTGGGAAGCCTCCTTATATGGATATCCAAAAGCCAGAGCGCTTTGTCCGTCCAAATTCTCAAAGCCAATAAAGCCCAACGAAGTTTCTCCAGAAAGAATAACTTCGCCTTCCTTATGCGTGGTCAGTGCATCTACACTTAATTCTCCGGTTCGGCTCACGACCAACGATGCCCCCGTTTTACTGTCAAAAACACCGGTCAGAGGCGCACTTAAGCGATCTTCTCTAACCACCCAACTGTCTGAAGTCTGAAATGACGGAGCGCTTTTGGGCGAACGCTGATTGCGACGATACCAAAAAGCCGGGCATATAAAACTGGCTGTTCGCATGGAGAATGCCTGTCAGCAAACGATAATTGAAATTAAAATAGACATCTTCCAAAGCCATCAGCCGCAAAGTCAGATAAGCCTCATCATCATGCTTGTCTATTTTCTGAAACATTAATACAGGCAGACTTGTATCAGCTTTCCATTCATAATTAAAATAGCCGTCCGCTGCCTCTTCCATATGGAGCGGATAATGAACAGCCTTATTGCCAGGAACTTTCACAGACAAAACAGCGCTCAAAGCATCGGAAAAGAATACAGGTTTTTCGGATTCCGCTGAAGCAGACTTCTTGTCTACCTCCGGCCAGCCATCTTTCCAGTCCACCTATCCAGCAGCAGAACGCGTCCGCCCGGATTCTTAACATTGACTCCATGATAAAGAATCCAGTCCTGCCCAACATCGTCCGTTACCAGTTCAGAATTATGTCCGGTTCCTACAAAGCGGTCATTGCGGCCTATCAGAAGTTCATGATGGTTTTCCAGCATACGCCGGCCTTGTTTGTCCACATAAGGACCCCACAACGATTTAGACCGTCCTACAACTGTCTGATATGTACTCTTTATTCCTTCACAGCAAGTGCCCGTAGAAGCAAACAAATAATAATATCCATCCCGTTTATAGATGTAAGTTCCCTCATAAGCAGACCCCGCAACCTTCTTAAACTCTGTTCCCTGCTTTAAAGACAAGCCATCATCCGACAACTCCGCCCCATAAATGCCTCGGAAACTGCCCCAAAATAAAAATTTCTTTCCATTATCCTCAATATAAAAAGGATCTATGCAGTTCTGAATCCCAATCTCGTTACTTCGAAACATCATTCCCTTGTCTTGAAAAGGTCCGGCCGGACTGTCAGACGTAGCCACTCCAACACCGCACGTCCATTCACCGCCCCAACGTGACATAGAATAATACAGTACATATTTGTCGCCTATCTTATTAATATCAGGAGCCCACAATCCCCCACCGGGTTCAAAAGCAGGCCGAGTATCATCTGTAAATGCAGTTCCCACAAATTTCCAGTCCACTAAATTCGAAGACCGGCAAATCGGCATATTACGTATATCTTCTGTTGCAAACAGATAGTAATATCCGTCCTCCGCTTTAACGACCGAAGGATCCGGCAAGCTATAATCCACAACAGGGTTGCGATATATATCCACAAATTCCCTTGCCACAAGCATTTGGCTTATGGCAAGGGTTACTCCCAAAAACAATCTTCTCAACATATCTCCTCATCATTTACATACAGGAGCTTCGGCTTCACTGGAAGGGCTATCTCCCTTTATCAATGGCCATCCGTCCTCGCTCCAAAAAATCCTATCAAGCATAAGGAAACGCCCTTTTGACGGAGTCATTCGATTATAACTATGATACAATATAAACTCATTACCCTCACTATCTGTCACAATTTCCGAATTGTGTCCAGGGCCAACAAAATGATCATTTGCCCGAATAACCACGTCGTAACCGTTATCCAGCATAGACACGCCCGACTTAGACACATACGGTCCCAGCAGAGATGTCGAACGGCCAACCACTGTTGTATAGGTGCTCAACATAGCATTGCAGCAAGCGCCGACAGAGGCAAACATATAATAATAGTCACCTCGCTTACAAATATACGGAGCCTCAAAAGCCGTTCCGGCTATTTTCACCTTGTTCTTCTTAGCGGCCTCCAGATCACCGTTCAATACATTCATTCCGTCATCTGAAAGCTGCACAGCATAAATTCCATTAAAGCTCCCCCAGAACAACCATTTCTTGCCATCTTCCTCAAAGAAACAGGGATCAATGGAATTACGCACATCAATCTCTTTAGAAGTAAAGAGCAAGCCTTTTCCGTCACGTGATTTGTCCAGTTTGAAAGGTCCCTGAGGAGAGTCGGAATAAGCCGTTCCGATAGCTGCATTCTCCGGTTTCCCCATAGCCGACATCGCATAGTAAAGAACATATTTATCCCCTATTTTTTCTATGTCGGGCGCCCAGACAGAAACCCCTGAGCCTGTTACAAACGAAGGCCGCTTTTCAAACAGATTCTGATCACATTTAGTCCAGTTCACCAAATCTGCAGAATGCAAAGCCTGCCATGTATTTGTACAATACACATAAAAAGAATGATCATTTTCCTTCAAGACCGTCGGGTCTGCCGCACTATAATCGGTCAATGGATTTGAATAAGGATGCTGATAAGTCACATAAGTGGTTGATTCATCATCCGAACATGCAACAGATGCCCCTCCCATTATCAGAGCCAGGGCTGAGATATAAAAATGTTTCTTAGTCATAAAATCTAATATAAATTTGTCACATTGAATTTTTAGGCGCAAGCCATTGAACCAGGAAGTGTTCCATAGACACAACAAACAGATTTCCGGCAAATTCATTGCCTAAAAATTAAAATTCATTCTATTGCCTTTCCGTTATTTCCCAATCTTCGCATCAAGTTCCTCAACAGGAATATTGTCTTCATAACCGTCATAACCGTAATTCTGATTGATACGGCCTTGAGTATTCGACTCTATCGCATTTTGAGGTATCGGCCACAATACATGATAGGGCTCCATAACAAACGCATTCGTGTCATAAAAATATTGTTCCTTAAAGAAGTTGTTTTTTTCCATTATGCGGTCGTAATACCAATTCTTTTCAGAGAAATTTTCCAAAGAATAGCCATCTGCACCCAATTTGGCCTTCAAATAAGCGATGCGTGTCAGCTCAGTCTTACGATGATCTTCAAGAAAGAGTTCACGCGCCCTTTCGTCCAGAATCTGTTCCAGTGTAACCGATCCTTCCGGAAGTTCAGGGGCTTTGGCACGACGGCGGATAATGTTCACATCTTCCGTTGCACCTTTCAAGTCACCTTGCCACCAGCGCGCTTCCGCCCGATTCAGGTAAGTCTCTGCCAAACGGAAAATATATTGGTCAGTATAACCGCCTACAGGCACTTTTCCTCCGGCATTAGGATCGTCTTTGCTTATCAGAACCTTAACAATAGGGAATGAAAAGTAGCAGCGCATCGTGTCGGTACAATAAGCCGGATCCACGGGTTTTCCAAACCATTTATCACTTCCTCCCTTGTTAGCCGGGCGGTTATAAACAATGCGCGATTTATCAAACCAGTTGTTTTCATTATGCCGCAAGTCACTTCCGCAATTGCTCCAAAGCTCATACTGAGCATAATTTGTCGGACGGATCTTAGCTAGGCCACGCCCCAATTCCTCAATTGTTCATATCCATCATAAACGCCTGAAGCATCCGTCGTTCCCTGCTTCCCATCGGGTGTCTTGACCTTGCTTCCCGCATGCCACTGAGGAACGAAATTACGTTTGCGCTTTTGAACCGCTAGGCGAAGAACAGCCTTCAAGTCCATAACGTTCCTGTCCACCATAATCCATTCCTTATTGTCTGTGCGACTGATATTATCCGGATCAAACAAATCATTGAACACATCTAACGACGAATTGTCCAGATTTACGCCAAAGCGCTCCGTCATCAGATGCAAGCCATAATCGTCTATAACTCTTGTCGCAGCATCCTCCGCATTCTTGAACTCGCCCAAAGCCAAATATATTTTAGAAAGCAGGTGTTCGCCCGCGGCACGGCCAACAGAACCTGGAGTTACGGATTCCGGCAGCCACTTGACGGCATATTCCATGTCCTTCTTTATATTTTCCAGGATGGTCCAGCGTGAAGTTGTATTGAAATCCAGCTTCGGTCCTGTTATTTCAGAATCAATCCAAGGAATATCACCGAATTGATGAGTCAGCAAATAATACCAGTACGCGCGATGAAAGTATCCTTCCGCCAAAACAGCGTTACGGTCTTCTTCAGAAGCCATATCCGAAGCTTCAGGCGCACGTGTTATAACAGTGTTAGCATATTTAATGCCATTCCATCCGAATACCCAATAGCGCAGATGCAAATACATGTTTGTAGTAGGCGTCAACTGTGTCACCATATTATGAATCTCCTTGGTTTCAGGGCCTCCCATCACCGCCAAGTCAGACCAGGCATATTCGTAAACGGCAAAAGTTTCACAATTTCCAGAATTAAAAGCATCTCCAAACCATTCAAAACTAATTTGTTTGCGACAAAGGCGCAACATGGTTTCCAACCCGTCACGGTCTACAAATGTATTTTCCGGAGTCAAGAAAGACATTGGCTCAGGCGTCAGATCGACACAACCGGACAAACCAGCAGCCATAAAACAAGCCATAATGCCTTTTGCAACATATCTTTTCGTTTTCATTTTGATTTCAATTGATATAATAAAATTACAGTTACAAAGTCATGTTTACTCCAAACGTAAAGATGCGTGGAGAAATAGCATTTACCATCGGATCAGACGTACGCCATCCAGATATAGTGAACGCATTGTCTACATTCAAGCTAACACGCAAGTTCTCAATCTGCAACTTTTGTATCAGATGCTTCGGGAATGTATAAGACAACGACATGTTCTGCATCTTCATATAACTACGGTTCTTGTAAATATTTACCGTAGGGTTATTGCAGTCAGAACCTAAACGAGCATATCCCGCACTTGGATTCCAGGGAGTCCAGTATTCTGTCCATACAGAATTTGACTGATTGAAGTAACGGTTATCCTCATTGCGCGCTAAATTATCCACAGCCTTCCAGCCAAATTCGCCGCGCAAAGTGAAAGAGAAATTAACACAGTTCCACAAATCCAGGCTGCTGGAAATATTCAGCCGGTGAGTAGGTATCTTAGAGCCTAGCCATTGTTTGTCATCCTCATTGATCACTCCGTCATTATTAACGTCTTCCAGTTTCGGATCTCCCGGCTGCTTGCCGTATTTATCGGCTTCAAGCTCCTCGCCCATCTGCCAGATACCAACAAATTTATAGTCATAGATATCATCGATACCGTGGCCGATATACCAACCGTTCTGGACGTCATCATCTTCACGCTGTCCCACTACGTTTCCATCGGCATCCAATACATCGATCATATTGCCATACAAGTGCTTAATCTCATTTTTATTGGTAGAATATATGAATGATGTAGTCCAATGCACTTTTCCCGGAACATTTATATTCGTTGTGGTAACAGTGACTTCTACGCCTTTATTGTCAATTTGTCCCAGATTTGAAGCAATGCTTCCATATCCCGATATTTCAGGCATCGCCCGGTCCATCAGCAAGTCTGTTGTTTTATTCCAATAAGCATCAACAGTACCTGTAATACGATTGTTCAGCACGCCAAAATCCAGACCAATATTGCGTCCTGTAGTAGTTTCCCACTTCAAATTACGGTTGGCCAAGCTGGACGGATAAACCGCTTTATAGTTAACGCCATTCATAATGGCATTGGTTACCGTCAAGCGGGAAAAAGCTGCATAACGGCCGATGTCACGGTTACCAGTCTGTCCCCAAGAAAAACGAAGCTTCAGATTATCCAGCCAATCAACATTCTTCAAGAATTTTTCTTCATTCATGCGCCAAGCCACGGCAGCAGAGGGAAACACTCCATAAGGGTCATTCTGGCCAAAAGCAGAGAACCCGTCGCGACGCACAGCCGCCGTCAAAAGGTAACGGTCCAGCAACGAATAGTTCAAGCGCCACAGCAAGCCATTGCCGGTCTGCATCTCATCCGTAGAGGTTACCGTAGGAGCGATACCAGACTGGATAGCATGAAAAATAAGATTCCCGTTGGGTTGGAAAGCTTTATTCTCGCCCGTAGAGTCCCACGACTGATATTTTTCGACTGTATACACAAAAGTAAAATCGAAATTATGAATGCCTCCAAATGTCTGATTCCATTTCAACATGTTATCCACGCTCCATTCATAATCAGAGAAATCACGGCGTTTGGCCTTACCTCCAGCGTCTACCCCTGGCTTGATGTCCGAATCGAAATAATAATCTTTTATCCAGCCAAAACGCGTATTGAACGTAGTCTGCCAGGAAAATCCCCAAGGCAGTTTCAGTTTTCCATATACACTGGAAACCAGCGTCTGTCTTTTATTCAACTTACTGTCTACCGTATGAGCCAGCAACGGATTTGAAGTGCGGTTATCGTTTGCCGGCCTCACTTTGATCGTTCCGTCTTCCTCCCACATATTGCCAAAAGGGCTCATGGATTTAGCTCCTGAGATGTCAGCGCCAATGCCGCTTTGGTCTTTGGTGGCAAACTGGGCATTCAAACCGACATTCAGCCATTTTGTAATCTGTGTATCCAGATTAATACGGGCACGTACAGCCTGAAAATAATCGCCGACCTTGAAGCCGTCATTATTCGTATAGCCTAACGAGAAATAATAATTGGTACGTTCATTCTTACCGGAAACCGACGCATTATAATCCTGGCGGAAACCGTTCTGCAACACCAGATCCATCCAGTCTGTAACACGGCCAGCCTTATAATTCTCTATTTCCAACGGGTCGAAACCCAGGCGTGTCAGCCATGTCCCTATATAGTCACCAGAAAATGAAGCATCGTAACCTGCCCATTGTTCCTGTGTCACACCCTCAGGCAAGTTATAGGGATTATCATAATAACCGCTCTTCATCTGCGAGTTGCTGGGCTTAAAATAGTCCTGGGTTTTCCAATAATCCATACGGCGCTGTATAAACTGCTCAGGTGTTGGCATTACCGGAGTGAAAGTAGCCTGCACCGTACCTACCTTAGCGCTTATATTTATCACCGGCTTGCTTGATTTTCCCCGTTTGGTGTTGATCATAATTACACCGGCAGAACCTTTAGCACCATAAATGGCTGTAGAGCTAGCATCCTTCAGCACATCCATGCTTTCAATATCGTTGGGGTTGATATCATCAATGTTACCATAAAAAATGACACCGTCCAATACAATCAGCGGAGAAGAACTGGCCTTCAAAGACTGTTTGCCACGAATCAACAAAGACCCGCCGCCAGCAGCATCAGTAGAAGGAGTCAGGTTAACACCGGCAATGCTGGCAGAAAGAAAATCCAAAGCATTCGTCGCCACCCTGCTCTGCATCACCTCTTCGCCGATATGGGATACAGAACCGGTCAAATCCTTCTTCTTCATCGTACCATAACCGACAACAACAACCTCATCCAGCATTTTATTGTCCTCTTCCATCTCTACGTTTAGTATTCTTGCATTGGCGTCCAACGTCTTCACCACAGTCTTATATCCAATAAAAGAGAAGACCAAAGTAACTTTCTTCTGAGGAAGCTGCAGGCTATAACGCCCGTCAATATCAGAAATCGTCCCGGCAGACGAGATTCCTTCAACTGTCACACTTACACCAATAATCGGTTCACCTTTATCATCGGTAATAGCACCTGACACTTCCCGAAATGACTGAGCCCGTACAAATGCTACTGACAACAGGAAAAGCAGCAGCAAGCAGCACCTCCCTGTCAAAGAACCATTCAGAATCTTTCGTTTTTTCATGACATTAAATTTAAAAACTTAGTTTACATTAAAATTAAAAAACTCGTCCATTATAGATCTATAAGATTTGCTTTCAGTTTTTCAACATTGCTAAATTATGGCAAAAACAAGAATCAGGATAGCACAAAAATCCTAAAAAAAAGGAGTAATGTCCCAAACAACAGGTTTTGAACGGGATTTTCATACTGTTAGAAAATAGCAATGAATCTTTTCATCCTGCCGCACAGAAACCAGTCAGAACCTATTGTCGAGCGAATGGCAGACGGTCTGATTGATTTCCCGAAGTTTCGCCTCGTCCAACTTGACAATCTTGCGGTCATAAGTTATCAGACCATTGACTTCCACCTCCACATCAGTTATTTGCGTATAAACTGCTGCAGAAAATCCGGTTTTCGCCAACTCCAACAGCATACGGGCATACCTTATGTATTCCTCGGTAGCTTCATCCGCATTTTTAAACTGAACATAACCCCAGTTGCGTCTGTCCTCCCAGGTATGTCCTTCCAAAGCCAGACCAATGCCGCCGTATTCACCCAAAACCGTCGGGCGAGCGCCGTCATAAAGATAAAGTTCTGGAGCGGGATATTTATGAAGGTCCAACATATCTCCACAGGCATAATGATTGCCTCCGCTTGCGGGGTTCACCAAACGTGAAGGATCATAACTTTTTGTCCATGCAACAATCTCAGGAGTCTTAAACTGCCCCCAAGCCTCATTGAAAGGAACCCAAACAGCAATTGAAGGATAAGAATAAAGGCAGTCGATAATCTCCTTCCATTCCTTCCGGAAATTATTTTCCGACTCGGAGGAGCGAGTGACATCCCTTCCGTTAAAATAACATCCGGGTTGCCATTCCGGACTGCGGTCGCCATTAGGCATATCCTGCCATACAATAATTCCCATACGGTCGCAATAACTGTACCAGCGGGCCGGCTCAACCTTGACGTGCTTGCGTATCATATTAAATCCCAAATCTTTTGCTTTCAGAATATCATAAGCTAAAGCCTCGTCGCTTGGAGCCGTATACAGACCGTCTGGCCACCAACCCTGATCCAAGGGGCCAAATTGAAAGATGTCACAGTTGTTAAGCTGCAGGCGCATAATGCCGTTTTTGTCCCGGCGTGTAGAATACTTACGCATTCCTGCATAGCTTTTCACCTTGTCCACCAGTTTTCCATGAGCATACAAGCATATTTCCAAATCATATAAGAAAGGGTGGTCGGGCGACCAAAGTTTCGCATCAGCGGGCATGGCTACATCAATGCCAACATTGTTCAGAGCCGCACCGGAAGCAACCTTCTTCCCGCCATCAAAAACAGCGACTTCCACCTTGTCCACTTCATCCTGCATATTAGCAGCAACATTCACCGCAAGCAGATTCCGGTCTACATCAGGCGTAATCCTGACCTTTTCAATGTATTGCTCGGGCACAGGCTCCAACCAGACAGTCTGCCAGATTCCGCTGACCGAAGTATACCAGATGCCATGAGGGTTGTCCACCTGCTTGCCACGAGGCTGGAAACCTTTGTCAACAGGATCCCATACTTTTACGCACACTACATTTTTACCTTTGCTAATAGATGAGGTGATATCAAAACAGAACGGGGCAAATCCGCCTGTATGGGATCCAACCTTAATGTCATTAACCCACACGTCAGCCTTCCAGTCCACAGCCCCAAAGTGCAGCAGCACCCGCCTGTTTTTCCAAGACGAAGGAATTTCAAACTCGCGCATGTACCAAAGTTCATTTTCCTCTCCTAACTTTCGGCCTACGCCAGACAAACTTGACTCAATGGCATAAGGCACTAAAATCTGACCTTCATACGATGCCGGAGCTGAAGATCCGGCAGGAAGAACGGAATAATGCCACAATCCGTTCAGATTCAGCCACTCTTCACGCTCCATTATCGGACGGGGATATTCCGGCAAGACATTATTGACATCCATATGCTCCGCCCATGTAGTACGAATACGATTTCCTGCAGGCCTCCATTGCGCCTCAGCACAAAAGACATTCACCAATAAAACGAAAAAAAACAGTCTAAATTTATCCATTCTTGAAATAAATTAAATGAAAAACAAGAGAATATTCCTATCAAAACGCACGCTCCCAGCCAACGTTTCTTAAAAACCAGCTGACATCTTCTTTTTTCAGTCCCTGGCGCTCCAATACGGCGGGCAGTTCTGACCAACTTTTCCAGAATTCGGCCACACGGTTTTCCATCTCATCAGGATAATATAAGACCGTTTCATTCAGGCTGCCCATTTTTCCCAGTTCCTCTTTAAAGCAGATATAAGAGTTTCGGTACTTCAACGCTTCCATTGACTTTGACATTCTGCGCGTTATTCCCGGCAGGCCATTCAATTCAGAATTTCCTCTGCCATATACAATTTCCACTCTTTTCTCTTGTTCGCAGGATACGACAGGCAGCTCGACCAAAAGTGCGAACTCTTCGGCCTGATAAGTATACTTTGCCGGCTGCCCGTTAACGGAAACAGATTCCGGCATATGCGACAGCAGCACCTTCACCTTAAACGGACGCGACACGGGCATATCTTTATACATACCCTTACGCCCGCCTACCACTATTGTCTGTTTGTTTCCCTTACGGCAAGATTCCAAGTGCGTGACAGCATATTGCGAGTCATAGTTTTTATCATTTCCATTATCTTCATAAAGATCGAAACACGAAAAACCTTCTCCTCCCGGGAATACGGTGACCACGATCTCCTCATCGTTGCCATTCAGATTTTTGACCTTGTCTGTATAAAAAGGAAGAATCGCTCCTCCCTTTACATAAACGGGATACTCATCTAGAGCAAAATTCCGTTCCACGACCTGTCCGCCCGACAACAATGTGCCAGAACTCCATTCAAACCAGTCGCCTTCAGGCAGCCAGGTACGAACCTTTAAATATCCGCTGTCCGAAGGAGCCGTTGCCGGCGACACCAGCATGGCATCTCCAAACATATATTCGTTGCGGAACCGGTAAGCTTGAGATTGTTCCGGCCAGTCATAATACAACGGACGGCAAAGTGACAACCCTTCATCATATCCCTTACGGGCCATTGTATAAATATATGGAGCCATCGTATATCTCCGGCAAATCGTTTCACGGACAATGTCGCTGTATCTGCGGGAAAAAGCCCAAGGCTCTTTATTCAGCTCTGCACTTTTTTGCGAATGTGTACGCATAATCGGACTAAAAGCGCCGAACTGCAACCATCGGACATACATTTCCGGATCAATGCGACTGCCTATATGGCCGCCTAAATCATGACTCCAATAGCCATAAAGCACATTGGAAGCCGTAGAATTAAAATAAGGCTGGTATTCGAGAGATTTCCAGGAGATAACGGCATCCCCGGAAAATCCCACCTGATAACGGTGGTTCCCCAGTCCGCCCCAACGATGATAAAGCAACGGACGCGTGTTGCGGTTGCGCTCCATTCTGCTAAAAAAGGCATAATTGATCCACCATGTATTATTCAGCCCTTTTACCTTCGGATCATACAAATCTTGCTGCCAGTCCAGCCACCAGAAGTCAACTCCGGACTTCTCCATCGGTGTCAATATCTGGTCGAACATGCTGTTCATAAAACATTTATCCGAATTAATCCAGTGGATTGTCTTCCCCTCAGCCGGATTCAATCCCATACTTTTGGCCATCTCCGCATATTGTTCTTCATAAGATGCCACACCGCCCGCCGGATGCAGATTAAGCGTGACTTTCAGATTTTGTGCTTTGACATAACGCAAAAAGCCTTCAGGAGATGGAAACAGTTCACGGTTCCATGTCCATCCGGTCCAGCCCCCTTTGCCTTTTTCCGTATAATGCCAGTCCATGTCGACCACCAGTACATCCAGCGGAATGTCATACCGATGAAAATTATCTATCAGCCTGCGGAACTCTTTATCAGAATACAGCCAGTAACGCGACCACCAATAGCCGAAGGCGTAGCGCGGCGGCAAAGGCATCCGGCCGGCAAACAGGATGTAATCTTTCAGTGCCGACTTATAATCATGACCATAAGCCATAAAAATCCAGTCCTGATTCCCGTCGGCCGGACGCTCCTTCACCCACTCCCACTTCTTGTCACCATCAAACAAGTGGCTTTGCGAATCATCGATCAATGTCCACCCGTCAGTCGAGAGCAACCCGTCTTCCAATGCCAACGTATCTCCTTTCTGCGTATCGCGCACCCATTTCTGCGTCTGTACATTCCCGTCCATACCGTCAAGCGTACGATACGTCCCTTTCAGATTGCCCGACTGGCGCATTCCGGGATGCCAGACAAAAGGGACAAGATTCCCTCTGGAACTGACAGTCAGATTCTTTTCCGTGAAACAACCGCTATCCTTCAGATAACGCAGTTTCATTTTCGATGTAATGATCTCAACCCATCTCCCTTTCGTCTTCAACTGATAATCAACCTGAGGATACGCACGGTTGACAACAACAAAAGACTTGTCGTCAACAAAACAGCCTGCCGGAGAATATTCCATCCGGACAACTCCATCAGACACTACAGTGAAACGAACATGCGCGTCCTTATACACAACATTACGCTGCATCGTTTTTGCCTCCATCACAGACAAACCCGCCAGCAACATACCGACCAATAATATGAATTTCCTTTTCATGGAACTATACTATAAATTAAAGATAACTGTTCACGAAGTGCAAAAGTAGGAATCCCATACACCCACAGAAACAGAAACATGCCAATTAATAGCACGAATGTATCAAACTCCCGAAAACAGTCTTTCCTGCAAAGCAAAACGGCCTTATCTCCCCCAAAAAAGTCGGAGCATCCATTTGACAGAATCCTAACCTACCGGCTACATCCGGCAAAAAGCAAATATTGCCAGATTCCCTTTATGATCGCTTGGCCATACACACGCAGGAACCCAAATCGGGTCTTCCGAACCGTTTTCCTCAATACGCCCTCTCAACACGGTTTCTCTGGGACCACCAAGACACACTTCTGCAGCTTTAAAGAGCTGCATGCCGGATAATAATAAATAAAATCAATCCGGTCCCGCTCATCAGCATCCGGTGCCCAAGACAATCTGTCAAGCGCATGGCGATTGCCGGCAGGAAAAGTAAAACCCGGAAAACGAACCGGATCCGGATGTTTCTCCCGATAAGCGTCCCTGAAGCCTGCATCCAGCAGCATCCTTGAACAGTCCCAATGAATAACCGCTCCGTTATGATCCCACAAGTGCCTGGTACTATCCTGCCAGTCCAAACAAGAAGGCTCGTTAAAGTCACCTCCTATAATTACTTCGCGACCGCATGCTATATCCTTTCTGGCCTCTTCTAGAAAAGCCGCAACCGACTCATCCCGATAAGCCAAACGATTGGCTGCCAAAACAGCCTGCTCATCTGTTACAGGCTTGTCAATCTTTTTCCAGGTTGTTCCGCTGTATCCACGGGGCATATAACATTCATAATGCCTATGATCCAAATGACAAGAGTAAAAAGCCACCTCTTTACCGCCTGCCGCAACCAGAAATTTCACCATTGTACGCTCTTCATTTCCGGGAACAGTACACAGTTTCTGTACTTTTTCCGGATGGATTTTGCTCAAAAAGCCGACAGCCAGATCAAAGGCCTCGCCATAATACAGCTTGCCCCTCTGCTTCATGTCCTGAATCACACGGTGCACGAACTTCTGCCCGCCGCTGATTTCACACAAGAAGACAATATCCGGATCAACCTCTTCCAAAAGATCAAGGAATCCCTGATAACCATCCGACACTTTGGATGTTCCGCCCCATAAGTTCAGCTGCAAGACCTTGATGCCTTTTCCACACGTCTGCGCCATATTGAAACCGAAGGATGCCGACAGACATAAAAGCAGGACAAAGAATTTCTTCATAATTTTCATAATACAAAAAACGCAGACAACAAAACCCGACGAGAGTGTATCAAAACACAAATCAACTTTCATTTTGTCATCCCAAGCAAAGCGAAGCAACTCGGGGACATAAGCTGATACATGCAGGACATTTCACTTCGTTCAACATAACATTACTTCTTGACAGTCAAATTTTATTTTGACACACCTTCTTGCAAGCCATGTTGTCTGCGGTTTATAAATCAAATCATTTCTTCATCACTCTTGTAGGAAGAGGCCCCGAATAAGACCGTTTCATGCCGCCAAAATCAAGTACAATCTTCTGCAACACCGTTCCGGCATCTCCACAGATAATCTTCACTGTATGCTTGCCCGGCTTGTCTATATGGAGCGTTGTCTTGTTAACGCGACAGTTCTTCAATACACTTTCATACCAGATCTGAGCATATTCAAACGAAGAGGTAGAAGGGTTCATCACCGGGCCTTCATCAATGCAAACTCCATACTTAGTTTCAATATTAGTGGCCTCATGACCGGCATATCCCCGATCCGAACTGGTTACAAACGTTGGCAACACATAAGTATAGACATCCACTGACCCTTGCTCGAAGGTATAAAAGTCATATTCCAGACGAGGCGTGTTACGCCCTCCCGTACGCTGGGGAGGAGCTGTCGGATTGCCCATCTGAACAGATACGTTCTCAACGCCCAGATTCGGAAGTATCATCATCTTAATGGCATCGTTCTCAACTTTGCGATGAAAGCCCGCCGCATCAATAGATACGTAACCGTTAGTTTCCACATACAGTGAGTCGAGGTCCGATGGCGAAGGCGGATTGAAGACAGACACCCACACGCTTTCTTTGTCACCGTTGTCCGATGTCACCTCCACCACGCCACAGACACGTTCGCCTAAAGGAGCCTTTTTCCAGTCGACAGACACTTCTATGCGATCTTCTGTGAACGTATTTCCTGCATATTTGTTCAGCAGAATCCATTCAGCCGAAACAGAAGCTTTCCACTTCAGAGCTTTGGAGCCTTTATTGAACACGTCTACATAATACGACACGTCCGGAAGATAGGCGCTGAAGCAAGGCAACGAATGAAAGTTCTTCGCCCCCTTCAACAGATCCTCCTGCTCAGCCATAACTCCCAGCGACGGCTCTGCGAGCAAATCAACGGAATACAATTTAGGCAGTTCAAAATAAGCTGCGGCGAAACCTTGTTTCATCGTCATAACGTGATTCCACTTCCCGCCGAGCAGGTCATTATAGCCCTGCGTTATAATGTTCAGGCTGTCATAACAAACCTTGACAGCATCGGCCAGCCGGTTTGCCGCTGCCCGCTGCTGGATGGCATACCAGCGATTGCGTTGCCCGTCCAATACCATACGGTTTAAAAGTTCGCATCCTTTCACCGGATAATACATGATCTGATAAAAGCAGGCCTTTTTTTCTTCGGGAAGTTCTTTATAAATACGTTCCGTTATGTCACTGATACGACGGTATTCGGCCAAACGGCGGTCTGCCTCCCGATAATTAGTCAAAGAAAAATCCGTATCCGTATTACGCTCGCGGCCATGCTTGTCTGTCGCCCACTGATATCCCCAGCCCATAAACTCAGGCCGGCGGACAAAAGCCAGTTTATAGAACGAGTCCCATACATCTGCATATTCGGCTTCATATTCATCGCCGATCAAACGGGATAACCATTCTGCGCGGTATGTGGCCGCACGATCCATGCTAAACGAATCAATGTCGTATGCCATCTCCAGAAAAAAGTCCACTGCAAATTCACACGACTTTATATCGCCGGCATTCAACAGCCAGATCCGATCAGCCGTCATGTCATACGCTTTCCGCAATTCTTCATACATCAGTGCAGGCGAAGTGGTGTTCATCCACAAATGATCATGCGGCTTGCCCAGATATGACGCATGGTAATAAACTCCTGAACGTCCCGGACGCTTCTGCTCCTTGGGGCTGCTCAACCGCTTCATGTAACCGTAATTGTCGTCCGGCCAGATGATAGTAACATCATCCGGCAATTCAAGTCCCTCGTCATATACGTCCAAAACCTCCTTATACGGAGTGAATGCCTGAGGTATTTCATTCGCCGGCTTCCCTGTCACATCGGCCAGCATCTTGCGCTGATTCATCAGTGCTTCCTGCAACATATCTTTCCTGGCAGACATGTCATTGCTTGCCTTCATCGCCTTGTCATGAAGCCCTCGCAAGGCCAGTGTATAAACATTCTCAAAAGGAGCACAAGCCTCAACGCGCAATTTCAATATGCTGTCAACGCCGCTGCGGTTGTTTACATAGTCCCACTCACCCATCGTTTTGCTATTCCACTCACTGGCCGTATTGAACAGCAAAGGTTCGCAATGAGAAGACCCCATCACTATCGCAAAACTATCTGCAACCAGTCTGTTTTCAGGAATCCGGTGAAAAGCCATCGAAGCGTCGTGCATGGCCGGACAGAGGTAATTGGCCTGCAAGCGCAGCAACAGTTCACAAACTTTGGCATACGTCTTTTGGACCAAAGTTCCCCCGTTCTTTCTCGAAATTCAGTTTCGCCCAGCGATAGAGTCCCCAGTCTTCATCGTTTATAAAAATTCCCCGATATTTCACAGAGGGCTCTTTCGACAGTATTTTATTCACTGCGAGATAAAGGTTCTTCTGCTTCCTGACCGGAACGTCAGCCCACCAATACCAGGGTGAAACACCTATAGCACGAGATACGGAGAGCAAGCCATATGCAGTTCCCCTACGGTCACTTCCTGCTATCACCAAAGCCTGCTTCACGCCCCGCAACGGACTTTTAACCAGCTGGATCACATAGCTTTCCCAACGTCCCGTCAGTCCAAGCGTGTCAATCTGTCCTTTAGAAACCATCTCATCAATCAGCCTATTATGCCCAACAGTTCCTACAATAATGCTATGATCAGCCAGCAGAGCCTTATCCGAACCATAAACAATTTTCTTTCCCGTGACCCGCTGTACATCATCTGCAAACAATTCTGACGATTTCTTTATCACAGAAAAGTCTGCTTCATCATAATATAATGAAGCACACTCCCTTGAATCCACCAAAGGAAATACATTGTCGCCATTGACCTTCAAGGAAAGAGAAACCTGAGCAAAGACTGCAGATGAAGCAATCATCACTGCTGCACCCGCTATAAATCTTTTGCAAGCATTCATAATAATAAATTTTAACAAGTTAAACTAGAATATATTCTCTATATCAGCGCAAACCGCCACACCGACCCGTGAATCGGCACAGCCATAATACAAATAAAGTTTACGCTTATAATATGCCAGTCCTTCAATAAAGACTGTGCCGTCTGCATACTGGCCGCTCTTTTCGAAAGAAGCTTCAGGAACAAAGAATGGTTTGTTCAAACGCCCGACAACCTTACACGGATCAGCCTTATCAAACAGCAGCTGCCCTCCACAATATGCTCCAGCATGATATAATGTATCACCCTTTATCCCACGCTCGTTCTTTCCATTATACAACAGGACGATCCCATGCTTCGTACGGACGGCAGGAGGACCGCACTCTGTCATCTGACTGTCAAAATATCCTTTTCGGGGAAGAGCAAGTTTCTTCAGCTGACGCTTCTCATCCAAAACGGGATACCAGTCAACCAGATTCTCTGAAACAGCCGCATGCACGGCATATTCCCCCAATACATAAAATATTTGCCATCCACTTTATCAATGACAAGCCTGCCGTCTTTCACTTTCGTAAGTATAGACGCCGATTTACTGGGCATATCAGCAAAACGTCCGTCATATGCCTTCAAAAAAGCCAGCCCGTGTTTCGTCCAATGCTTCAGATCCCACGAAGTAGCGACAGAAAGACGGGGTTTTTTACGGTTCCAGGATGTATACAGCATCACGTATTGCCCTTCTTCTGTCATTGCCACACGGGGATCTTCGCATCCTCCAGGCCAGTCTATCTCTTTAAACGCATCATCGCAGGGATAAAGCACAGGAACAGATGACCGCGAGAAAGACAGCCCATCAGTACTTTCTGCATAGCCTATACGGGAAGTCCGCTTGCCGATACCGACTCCGGACTTATCTTCTGCCCGATACAAAACAACGATCTTTTCTCCGGTTGCAACGGCTGCCGGATTAAAGACATCACCTTCTTCCCATTTGACCGATTGCTTACGCATGGGACAAAAAAGTCTGTTGACGAACGGGGTTCAAGGACGGGATTCGCTCCCTCAGGACGGACAAACGGACCTAATGACCATGGATGTGACATATCTTCTTCTCCCGATGACGCAAAAAGCACCACAGAAAACGACAGTCCGACACCCAACAAAAAAGATCTCACCAAGCTATTCATTTCAATTTTCGGGTTACTGTTTCGACATTCCAACCTTTTATTCTCAATATCAGACCACCGGCCAAATTTCTCTCTGCCGTTTCAATGGTAACCGTTTTTACCTCTCCCGGCATCAACGAGAAGAAATTATCTGTATAGAACGAGGGGCGGACAGGCTGCATTTCAGCATTCAAAAATTGCAGTTGGTTGAAAAAAAGCAATCTGCCTTGAAGTATTTTTTCAATACCACATCAACCAAGCAGCGGCCATTGGCTATCTTCATTTTATAAGAAGATTTCAACCTGGAATGTTTCATATGCTGCAAATCTTCAAATCCCGACGTTGCTGGTCCTGTCAAAGTATTCTTTCCCTCATATTTATCTTTTGAACGCCAATAGAAATTTGAAGAAATTTCCTCTCCCTTTTCATTCTCCAGAGCCAGCCGTATGAAATGTACCTGTGAAATCTGTTCCGGGAAATCAATCCGAAGACATCATTCACAACTCCATCACAAGGCAAATCAACTCTAGCTTCTTTTTCCCAAACCTTTCGGCTGTCCATATCATATACCACAGCCTTCACCCGGCAGTTGTCGAATGCCTTATAATAATCATTTACCACAGACACTGTATTTGTCAGATAGTCAAACTGGGCATGCAAAGGTTCCAAGGCATTCGCTGTATGATACAGAGAAGCCGTTGGCTCCAAAGACCAGTCCCACATTCTTGCCGAAACCTGCCGCACCGGACAATTGTGAGTACCAGAACAGCACGCCCGAACAAAAGCGGCTACCATAATCCAGCTTATTATAGTTCCATACCTCCCAAATGCTCTTCGAATTGACAGCGCCAACAAGCTGCCCTTTGGCCGCAAACTCATCAATGGATTGCGACACGCCATATTGATTCACCAGGTCTGTATAAAGTGTCGTCATGCCGTGAAAACCGTTTCCGTCCAAATAATCCCATACCTCTTTGTTTATAGGCCAAAGGTCTTTTTCGTCCATCATTTCACGGAGGATCTCAACTGTAGGCAAAGTGGGCGCACCATATTCCGGATTAAATCCATTGACCCGACTGCCGCGGGGAGAAGCAGTATCTTCATAATGCTGCATCGGATTCACTTGCTTGTAAGGACTCCCATCATGCACACCATCACATTCCGACTGCATCTGATACCCGCGCGTTCCATCCAGCTCTTCCAGCAGGGAAGACATTCCGCTCACTTCAGTACTTTCATTAGACGCCACATAGTAAGCCAGCGACGGATGATTCCGTATGCGCTTCACAGTAGAAGCTACGTTGCTAAAATACACACTTCTGTCCTGTGGATGCTTCGTATCTCCTGTCATCCAGAATTCCTGCCAAACAAGAATGCCCAGTTCATCGCAAAGCTGGAAGAAATAATCTGATTCGGCTATGCCACCGCCCCACATGCGCAGCAGATTGATGCCTGCCTGACGTGTATACCGAAGCTCCGCATAGGTACGCTCGTCCGAATTGCGCAGCATGGCTTCAGGTATCCAATTGGAACCTCGGATAAACAAACGTTTGCCGTTCACGTAAAAGCTCCGCGAACCGTCCGGTGTGTTTACATCAGACACGATCTCTCTGATACCAAAAGTCGTACTGACAGAGTCACAGGGATTATCATTTACATATACCGTCAGTTTCACTTTATATAGATTCTGCGGGCCTTTATTGACGGGCCACCACAGTCTTGGGTTTTTCATAACCAGCTGCGGATAATCAGCAGGTGCAAAAGTCAACAGTTTGCGTTCTCCACGCATCAGACTCACGTGTTGTTCAAAAATGATATCCTCGCCTACAATCTCTCCTCTGACCCTACAACGGACAGTACGGTTTGCATTAGACGGATTTATTACTTCCACAGATACTGTTTCATGCGCTTCATCATAATCAGGCTTCCGCAAGTCGGATTTCACAAAAGGATCCCGCAAAGCCACATCTCCTGTGGTATATAGCGAGATGCCCCTCCAGATTCCAGTGCAACGGTCACGGATACCGTCCATAAACGTAAAGTCCCACCCCACACTCATCAGCATGGTCGTATTCAAGCCAATGTTTCCGTTGCCGCCATTATGAAATTCGCCCGCAGCCCCCCATGTTTTCGGTGCTGTAGAACCAGGCATATCTACAGGATAAACCTTGATGGCCAAAACATTCGACGAACCGACATTGACAAAATCTGTTACATTGATGACTTCTTTGACGAACATCCCATTGATCATGCTCAGCAAATTCCCATTGACCCAAACCTCAGCTCTATAATTGATGCCATCCAACTGCATCCAGACATTCTTTTTGTCAAATGTTTCCGGGACAGCAAATTCTGTCCTGAACCAATAAGTATAAAAAGTCCCTGCCTGTTTCTGAAATATCAGGAATCAGGTGAGAATCCAGCTTGTTGTTGATTCCATAATACGGTTCAGGATAAACCTTATTATAGACCAGCGAACGCAACACGGTGCCTATGGAACAACAGCAGGCATCCATCCTTCCGTGCGATATCCCAATGTAGAAATATGCTTGCCATCGTCACTGAGATCTTGCACCCTCTTCATCTTCCATACATGGCAGCCCCCATGCACGGCGTCAGAAGCAAGCCATATACGGGCTGTATCCATAGCTTCCGCCCCTTATGCTGCCCCATAACAGGAGCAGCATAAGGAAACAGCAAGATTATCAAAAAGCATAAAGGAAACGCATAGCTTCTCTTCAAGATTATTTTTTCAATTGAGTCAAAGCTACAGCGCACCACAAATAAGGCAGCCTGGCCATGATAATCGCCTACATTGCGCTTCCGGTCATAATAATACTGCTTGTCATTCTTTTTATTTGTACCGGTGCAAACATTACGTACATCTCCATTTTCATTTACATAAGCAACCATAGCCATCCATGCTTTACGAGCCACCGGCGCATATTCTTCAGCATCCAGCCAGCCATTCTTTATTCCTTCAATAAAAGCATATGCAAACATGGCCGAGCCTGAAGTTTCTATCCAGCAATCAGGCTGATCCAACAACTGGCATGCATGCCCTCTTCTGTCTGAAACTCTTTCAGACTTTTCATCATCTTATGATAACCTTTCAGAATACGTGGACGATATTCACTGTCTTTAGGCAAACAGCGCAACAATTCGGTCATTCCCGCAGCCATCCAGCCATTTCCACGCCCCCAATAGTACGGAACATCCGTTGCATGATAAAACAGGCCGTTCGGGCGCTGCAGTTCATCCAAATAAAGAACCATTTCTTTAGCTGCACGATCCACATATTTGCGGTCGCCCGTAACCAAATAGGCTTGTGTTTGCACGATTGTAATCATATACATATCGTCAATCCACAAACGTGACTGCCAGGAATATCCTTTTTCCGCCCATTCTTTTTGGCTGGCCGACGCATTTTCCGGAACTTCCCACTGTGTATCGGCATAAGGCATGCCCAAGTCATAATAACGTTTTTCTCCTGTTATCCTGTAAAGAGTCAGAGGCAGGCTTCCAAACATGTTTACATCTACATGATTCATAATAGGAAGCAAGGCTTTCTCTGTCGTGAACAAAGGTTCAAAACGATTCTGCAATTGTTTTACCAGCTCTTTATCTTTTGTGACATCGCCAAAATTCAGTGCTCCATTCCATGTAAACGTTTCCGGATAGCTTATCCATTTTCCTACATGCAACAAATGTTTGCCCCCACAAAATGATAGGCCATCCGTTTGCCTATTACTTCCGGTTCATATCCTTTAGGAAAATCTTTCAACAGGTCAATCTGAGCAGATGCAGACTGAAACGACAACATAAGCGCAAACGCAACAATAACTTTCTTAATCATACTTACTTAATTTATCGATTATTAATAAAACTTGTTTCTACAAAGTTAACTCGTATCCTTTTTTCAAACTATCACAGATATCCTAACTAATGAAAGAAATATCCCATTAAGCACTATATGATATGATTATTGCAATCAAAAGAAAGAAAAGCCACTCTATTTCACGAAGTCCTTTGGCAACATTCCGAATTGCTTCAGAAAACATTTGGCAAAGTAAGAAGGAGAGTTAAAGCCAACAGCGTAGCAAACTTCATTCACCCTGCATTTACCTTCCTTCAACAACTGAGCAGCCCGCTTAAGACGCTCTATACGCAAATATTCATTAGGAGTCAAATCCAGAACGCCTTTTATTTTGCGATAAAAGTTAGAACGGCTCATATTCATACAATCCGCCATATCGTCTGTTGAAAAGTCCGAATTGTTTAGATTTGCAGAAATAATGTCATTCAATTTCTTTATAAATTCTTCATCCGCTTTTGTCAGAGCCATCGTATTTACAGCTACAAATGGGGACTTTGCAAAAGACTGGCGCAACTTTTCTCTATTATTAATTAAATTAGCGATAACAGCCAATAAATATTCGGTTGAGAAAGGTTTTTCAATATAGGCATCAGCACCCATTTCCAGTCCCTCCAGCTTAGATGACATATTGGTTTTGGCGGTTAACAGTATAACTGGTATATGGCTGTAGTTCAGGTCAGCCTTAATCGTTTTACAGAGTTCGAAACCGTCCATCACGGGCATTACGACATCACTGATTACCAGATTCACAAAATGCTCATCCAGTATACACAAAGCTTTTTCTCCATTGGAAGCGGTCAACACCTCATATTCATTCGACAACTGACGAGCTATGAATGAAAGCATACTTGCATTATCTTCAACGACCAATAATGTCAGTTTCGCGGTTTTGATCTCTCCGCTATGCTCATTGCATAAATTGTCTGATTCCACACTGCCTACAGCATCCGACTCCAGAACAATCGTAGAAGAGTGCATAACCGGCAGCCTCAAACAAAATTCGTTCACATCATCCCTATCCGACATGAAAAGACTCCCCTGATGCAATTCCGCCAACGAACGTGATAGAGCCAGCCCTATGCCTGTGCCCGCAGACACTTGCCCGCCGCTCTGACCATCAAAACGAATAAAAGGCTTAAATATTTCCTCTTTCATCGCAGATGGGACTAAATTTCCATCATTTATTGCAGAAATCTGAAAATTCTGACCCGTAGAATCAACCTGCAGCCGAACATGTATATAACTGGCTGCATACTTCAAGGCATTATTAAACAGATTGCTGATAATCTTAGTGAATGCTTCTTTATTTACATGCGCATAAAAATCCTGATCGAAAAGTTCTAATGTAAAGTCCAGACCCTTTTGCCTTGCTGTAGAAGTAAAGCGCAAATGAGTTTCACGTAAAATTTCTGAAATATTACATTTGCTGAAATTTAAGCGGAAACCATGACTTTCCGCCTTTCTGAAATCCAACAACTGGTTTGTCAAACTCAACAGCCTTTCTGTATTTTGCTGCATAATATTTAAATCCTCCCATGTTTCAGAGTCCAGCCCGCTCTTTTTAAGGATATTCTCCAACGGACCCTTTATCAATGTAAGAGGAGTTCGTATTTCATGCGCAACATTTGTAAAGAAATCAAATTTAGCCCTATAAATCTCACGTTCTTTCTCCTGCTCAAATTTTTCAATCTGCCTGCAATGACGACGAATGCTTCGCTGTTTCAGATACCAGAAAACATAAAATGAACATCCCATGAATGTCAACGCATAGACAATATATGCCCATACAGAACAATATAGAGGAGGACGTATTTCAATCAACAGTTTTTTGCCCACTTCATTCCAAACCCCATCGCTGTTTGAACCTTTGACTTGAAACACATAATTGCCATACGGCAAGTTTGAATAACTGATCAAAGAGCTTTCGCGCATGAGCAGCCAGTCACTGTCAAAACCGTCCAGCTTGTACATCAACCGATTCATCTTCGGAGCTTGATAGCTCAAAGCCGCTATACGCAAAGAAAATGAGTTTTGATCAGAGCGCAAAGATATTTTATCAGCAAAGGTTATGTTTTGTTTCAAAGGCGAATCTTCTTCCCCCACACGAACCGCTTTGCCAAACAACATAAAATCCGTCACTACAACAGGAGGAACATATTTATTTTCAGTAAAATTCTCTGGCGTAAAAGCTACAAAACCATTTGTACAGCCAAAATAAATCTTTCCGTCATCAGATATAAAACTCGAACGATAATTGAACTGGTCATCCAACAGACCGTTCGCCGTAGTATATACTTTCTTCACCACATTTTCCACGGGATCGAAACTAACAAGCCCACTATTGGTTGTCAGCCAAAACAAACCTTCTGTATCTTCGGCAATCTGATATACCACATCATTGGGCAATCCAACATTGGAATTATATGAAACAAAATCATCAGACTGCAGACGATACTTGCAAAAACCACCTCCTTGGGTTGTCAGCCACACCTGATGGCGTGAATCCTCAAAAATACTAAGAACTTTATCATAAGGAAGACTGGTTGTATCTCCCTCCACATGCATATAATTTTTCCATTTTTTCAGATTCACATCATAACACCAGGCTCCATTGGCATAAGTAGCCAACCACAAATTACCATTATAATCTTCCTTTATATCATAAACAAAACAACCTTTCAATTCCGGTATCTTATGAAAATCATCCGTTGTCCTGTCGTAACGCAGCAGGCCAAACATCGTTCCCAGATAAATATTGCCCGCATTCGTCCTGCAGATTGAAAAGATGCTGTTGTCTATCAACGTTCCTTTGGATTCTGTTTTCTGGTATGTCCTGACAATCTTTCCACTCCTGGTATCTATAATTTTCAGTCCCTTCGAAAAAGTACCTACCCATAATTCATTGTCAACCAAACATAATCCATGTATATTTGAGAATCTTTCGCTCGCCTCAAAAAAAGAAAACTCTCGAGTTGCTGGATTATACCGATTTAAACCGCCGTCTTCAGTGCCAATCCATAAGATACCCTGCTTGTCCTGGCAAAATTCACGGACCCGCATTCCGTGAAGACTTTTATCATCTGCCTTGGGATAATATTTTTCAAAATAGGTATAGGGCTGTGGGTAATAATTTACCCCTCCGAAATAAGAACCGATCCAGATTCCTCCCTCCCTATCTTTGCATAACGAATAAATCGCATTGTCTGAAAGCGAATAAGCGTCGTACATGGAACTGCGCAAGTGTACATAGTTGCTTGTACGGACATTATAAATGTAAATGCCCGATTCTGTCCCAACCCAAAGTTCATCTCCGGAGTTAACCAACAGATCCCTACAGTAAATATTTTCCTCTAATTCGTCTACGCTCAATATGCAACGAAGACGGCCTGATGTCAGATTCAATTCTTTAACCCCACGAGTCGATCCGATATACATACGATTGTAACTACCAACCAGCATTTTGACAACCACCTCATTATCGAATATTTCCTTGCCGTCTGCTGACAAATAAGAGTGAAGTGTAGAAAAACAATCTTTAGTATAATAAAGGCCATCACCATAAAAACCAACCCATATTGTTCCGCTGTTATCAAAAGCCAAAGATTGGACATTTGTCGAAATTCCAGGAAAATGCTGCAAAGAATAATTCAGCAGTATGTGATTTCGTAGATCATAACAAAAAACACCCTGCATCTCCACAGCCATCCACACACGTCCTTCATTATCTCCCACGATTGTGGTTACAGAACGTTCTATTCTTACACCGTCCTTACTAGATAATTTAAAATGTTCAAACTGATCTCGTTCAGGATAATAAATATACAAGCCCAAATCGGTTCCAACCCATATAGGCCCTTCCTTGTCCTCATAAAGAGAAGTCACAAAATTATTTCCCAAACTATGAATATCATTGCTGTTGTATTTATACTGACGGAACAGCAAACCGTCATAGCGATTTAATCCATCCTTGGTTCCAAACCACATGAAACCTTCACGATCTTGCAATATAGCATTGACCGTATTTTGGGAGAGCCCATCCTCTACACTAAAATTTTTTAAAGTAATAGTTCTGATTTATAGCCTGCAAATTGCAGCACACTATAACAGCAAACAAATTTATAAGAACAAAAGAATATAATCTTTTTTCATGGTAATGGTATATGCTAGTTCAATATTAGGATTTCAAATATAGAACAAAATATACCATACCCATGAAAAATATGTACCAATAAATACAAAAATAGTCTATTGCTCTTATATTACACAGATTACACAGCCTTGCAATCCCTTCACACCCATAATAAGAACCGCGCAAGGCTGGATACAGTACTGGTCAGAATCAATTATCACCTACTCAAAATGTACAGAACCAAAGAATTCCGGACAATGGAAACAGGGTTCCGGAAGATTTATCGGATTCCATGACAAGAAATGGGGAGTTGCCAACAGATCACCGCACTTATAAAAATTAGCACGCGCGGTCATTCCAACAAAGTGCTCAATTTGGTGACAGAAGAAAGCATCTGCAGGAATCAGCAGAGCCATCTGCCATTCACACTCTCCCATCCGCTCCTCAAAAGGAGCTTTTCCCAACGAGCTCCAACGTTTCACAGCCGATGTTACTTCAACAGGCGCATGTTCTCTCTCACCTTTACGCCCATAGCCTATCAATAACGTTCCCCCACAATTACATTCCAAATTATAATAATTTTCCTTATCTCCCGGAACTTGAAAAAAGAACTCGCAGCAGGAATCCTCCCATACACGTCCGTTATCAGAAGCAGCTACAGCACGTACACTCGCTTCTTTGACGCGATATTCCAACAGAAGACTCCTGCCTGTATGAGCAATTCGGAA